>Ga0075029_100000526_pt1 | contig 21993 bp, 19 predicted proteins | sample LitLauG_LLR_2013_FD_71391 | JGI IMG/M metagenome (GOLD analysis project Ga0075029, IMG submission 71391) | Freshwater sediment microbial communities from North America - Little Laurel Run_MetaG_LLR_2013 | ecosystem: Environmental > Aquatic > Freshwater > Creek > Sediment | place: USA... | reverse complement strand
GAGCTGGCCCTCGAGCGCAGTGGGCAAGGGACCGTCGTCCTCGATGGTGCGAAGCTGCTCCTGGCGCGAGGAGAGCTCGTTTTGTACCCGCGTCAGCGCGAGGCGTGCAGCGGTCACGTCGCCATCCGACCCGCCCGAGGCGCGCAGTTTCGAGGCAGCCCGATCGACCGCGGTTCGCGCGTCATATACCGCCCGTTCGGCATCGGCCACGGCATCTTCGGCTTTGCGTCGCGTTTTGGCGTTGCCTGTCGCCGACCTGTCGTCCCGAGCGCGTTCGCGCATGGAGACCTGGGCGTCGGCCGCGGCCAGCCGCGCCTTCAGCTCATCGTCGGCGAGGTGAATCAGCGGTTCGCCGGCAAATACCTTGTCCCGCGTCTTCACCATCACCTTGTCGACGACCCCCGTTGCCGACGAGGCGACCTTGATCTGACCCGCGCAAGGCTCGATGCGTCCCGGCGCCACCGCCTGCCACTGTTTCTCCCTGGGTTCATCGGCCGACACGCCCCAGATGGCAGGTTTGATGAAGCCGGTTCCCGGAATCGCCGCCAGGATTCCGCAAACCACGATCAGGCCCAGGACCGCAACCCACGCTGTCCCGCGCTTCGACATCGCTTTCCCCATTCTCAAGCCTTCATGGCGAACTCGCGCCACCGCGTTCCTCGCCCGTGATCCGCCCGTCCTCGATGTGAACGATCCGGTCGGCGAAGGGCAAGAGCCTCGGGTCGTGTGTGACAATAAGTACGGCCCGAGCCGGCTCGCTGGCAATTTCGGCAAGGATTTTCATGATCGCGCGGCCATTTTCGCCATCCAATGCCGCGGTGGGCTCGTCCGCAAGGATGACGGAAGGGCTGCCGACAATGGCACGGGCAATCGCGACGCGCTGTTGCTCCCCGCCGGAGAGGACGCGAGGCAAGGCCTTTGCCTTGTCGGCGAGCCCGACCCTGGCCAGCGCCTCTTTCGATTTCGCTCTCGCTGCCCTGGCGGGATCGCCTCGGACGTCAAGCGCCAGGCGGACGTTGTCGGTGGCCGACAGGGTCGGAAACAGGTGGAACGACTGGAAGACAAATCCCACATGCAGCCGCCTGAGCTGCGCCATCTCCTCCGGCCCGAGACCTGCGGTAGACCGTCCGCAGATCCGAACCGTGCCATCGGTCGGCGTCAACATGCATCCGAGAATGGACAGAAGCGTGGTCTTGCCGCTGCCGGAAGGTCCCATGAGCAGGGTCAATTCGCCGCCATTGAGCGTCAGCGTAACTCCTTTGAGCGCCGCCACCCTGGCCGCGCCGCTGCCAAGGTCCTTGGCCACATCCACCGCCTCGAGCAATGGTTCGATCATCGGGTGAACGCCATGGCTGGATCGATGCGCGTAACCTGAACGATTGCCGCAATCGACGAGCCGACGCACATGACGATGGTAAGCAGAAACAGGCCGGCGAGAAGAGCGGGTGTGATGAGGATCGGCAACGCCGTCGTCTCCGTCAATCGCACGATCACGTCGCCGATCAGCGCTGCGATGGAAAAGCCGATGACGGCGCTGAGCAGCGCCTGGCAGACGATTACCTTATGTATATACCGCTTCGACGAACCGATTGCGCGTAGCGTAGCGAACTCGTTGAGGTGTTCTTTCGTGCTCGCATAGAGTGTTTGGGCAACGATCACGGTGCCGACGATCACGCCGAGCAATGCGCCGGCAAACAGCGCCGCGCCGGCGCCCGTACCGAACAGCCAGAATCTGCGGCTGCGTTCGCGAAACTCGGAAGGCGTGAGAACCTCGACGTCCGGGATATTCGACAGCAGCTCGCGGCGTTCCCGGTCGCGATCGGTATTGGCGCTCAGGCGAACCAGTAAATAGCTCGCCTTGGCCGAGGGAACGCCGGTATAGGAGCGCGCCCGATTGAGGTCGACGAACACGAACGGCGTCGTCGTGAACGAGCGGATGCCGCTGGTGACGGCGGCCACGCGGACGGGCTGTTGTCGGATCTCGGCAGCAGACCCGATGCCGGAAACGCCGAGACGATCGAAATAGCTCTGATCGACGGCGACGTTTTTCGCGCCAGCCAGGGACTCGATGCGGCCCTCCACCACGTTCCACGGTTCAAGGCCGCCGGAGCGCAGATCCGAACCAATAATAAAGACTGGGGTCATCTCTCCGCTCGCCATTCGCCAATCGGCAAATCCGATCACGAGCGGAATCGCCTCCGCCACGCCGCTGGTCGCGAGCACGCGGTAGCGTTCCCGCATGTTCAGGAGCGACGGGTCTTCGAAACACTTGGTTCCCTTCGGCATGATCCAGAGGTCGGCAGACGCGTGATCGATCATGGTCGTCACCATGCGCCCAAATCCCAGATAGAGGCCCATCTGGACCATCACCAGAACGATCGAAAACACGATCCCGATGACGGTCGCGATGAAGCGCAAGCGGTCGTGAAACAGGTTTCGCAATGCGAGGGTGAAGACCAATGGCATGTTGCCGACCTGGTTACCTTCCATGCTGATTCACGCGCGGCGTGCTCCGCCTGTCGTCGCGTCCAAATGCGGAAGCCGCCACGCGCTCCCCATCGCGGCGGCGATGCCCCAGCTCGCGACAAGGGTGCAGCCGAACACAATCGCAGCCTTGGCAATCGCAACCAGGGCGGTGGAAAGCAGAGCATACTGCAGCCATACGGCAAGCGGGTAGTGGATCAGGTACATCCGGTAGGCGTTGACGGACAGGCTGTTCAGCTCCCGTCGTCGCCAATGTGCGAAGCGCAGGCAGATCGAAAGCGCACAAAGGCAAAGCGACGCACAGGCGATGACGAAACCGATGGCGGTGGCGCATCTGGCGATTCCGGAAGCGTTGTCCCAATCGGCAATCGTCAGTGAAGTGGGCGCGGCCCAAAGCAGGAAACCTGCGAAGGCAGCCGCAAGCCACGCCGGCCAGCCTCGCGCTAGGCGCCCATCGCAGTCGAGCAGTCCGCGCTCCAGCCCATGAGCTCCGACCGCGATCCCGGCAACGAAATAGGCGAGGTAGTGCAGCGGCCGGCTGAGCTGAAATCCGATCGGGCCGACGTTGATCCAGGCGAAGGGCGAAAAGACGAGCGTCATCGGAACATAGGCGATCGCCGAGATCGTCACCAGGACGATAAAGAGCCGCATCGGATCGCTGCCCGCCGACGCCAGCAGGCGGGAGAGCCGATGGTCCCATCCTGGCATCAATTGATAGGCCGCAACGGCAAGGATATTGAACGCCAGCAGCTCGCCCAGAAACCACTGCGGCCCGCACGGCCAGAACGGCAGGGCAAGCAGGTGTCGCAGATAGGCGTCGAGACCGGGATCGACGGCCGTGGTTCGATAAGCGGCATAATAAGCAAGCGGTGCGAGGAAGGCCGTGGCCAATGCGAATGGCACGCCAATCCGCAACAGGCGGTCCGACAGGAATTTGACCTTTCCCTTGCGCGCAAGGCTTGACGGGACGAACAGTCCTGAGAGGAAGAACATCAGGGTCATCAGACCCAGGTCCTGCCATGCGCAGAACAAGTCGAAGCCAAACCACCGCTGGCTGTCAATGATCGGGATGGCGAGCCACCGATAGGGTGGGCTGTCGAATGAATACGGAGCAGGCGGCAACGAAGCGAGGTAAGGAAGGACCGAATGGAACGCCAGCACGATCAAAATCACAACCGCCCGTAAATTGACGAGGGCAATGCTCGACCTGTTCATGTTCGTGCGGCCTCATGCCAGCTCGCCGGATGCGCACGAGAGGCTGCCCCCATCCCGCGATACCAAACTCCGGGCAAATATTTGGTTCCAAATATTGGGTCCGCAATTCGCCGTCGACGTGACGATTTGGTGGCGGCGGTCGGCAAGGTTCCGCAAGGTCAACACCCTGCACGCAAAAAAAGCCCGGCTCGGTGCCGGGCTTAATTTGTCGACGATATCGGCGGTTGAGTATTGAGCAACAATCGGGCCGCCGAATTCTTATTTGCCCCCGACCGGATCCTGCAAAACAGATATTACGAAAACGACGGCTCACTCGTGTAGTAAAAGCGCAACAAGCCGCTACAGTGGATAGGGGTAACTCGACTCATGGACAATGTCTGAGAAATGGTCCGAGAAATGCAGCCTTTGTTGGCGAAAGCTCACATCGGCAACGTAGCGTTGCAGTCAAGACACGCGATTGAGGCAGGATCAGAAACCCAACAGTGCCAAGCCGACCCAGCTAAATGCAAAAAGGCAACACGCAGCGGCTGCGGCTGAAGCCAGTTTCGCTATCGTCCTTGCGGTCGGCATGACGTAAACCTCTTGAAGCTAACCATGAAATTCAATCAATTTTGTCTGACGACTTGTGCCCAAAGATGGCGAGAATCCGCCGGGAATAAAAATCGCATTTGATGTGGCGGCGTGGCAACAGGGTTACTTGCCCGCAAAAACCCGCAATCGCCATTAGTACTGGACGAATCGGATGGGGGACCCGAGTGCATGTATCGTTTGTGGGACGCAGGCGTAACCAAGCTCCATTTACTGGTGCTCTTGGGGTTGTTGTGCGCGCTGGTCGCCATGTGGCTCGGCCTTCGCCAATCATCGCCCGAGCTCGCGCAGGATTTCGAAGATTGCGTCGAGCGGGTTCAGGCCAAATCGGCCTCGGACGACGAACTCTCCGTCCTGATGACGGACTGCAACGTGCGCTTTGCGGGGCGGCGGAAGGCGGAAGGCGGTTATATCTATTATGACTTCATGCAGGACCGGAAATTCGACATTACCGGTCCCAACCCGACACCGGAGGAACGCAAGCAGATCGACCGCGAGTATATCGGCTACCTGGACGTCCAGCGGCAGGAAGCCGTTTCAGCCGAATTGGCGAGGCGGCAGAACGAACAACTCCGCCTGGACATCGAGCGCACGCGTGTTTCGGTGGGACCGCCGATGATACTGACGCCCACCAATACCCCGGCCGCAAAGCACCTGGCCGACCGGCCGAAACCGCCGCATTGCGGAGATGACTCGCTGGCCTGCACCTGGTCGAAAATCTCGACCGCAGTGAAGAATGCGTTCGCTTCATCGAAGGCGAAGCCCTGAAGCCCGACACATTCGAGCCGTGAAGCTCACCAAGCCCTGAAGCCTCGAAATTCAAGGCTTGAAACCATGGCGATCGCACCGGCTTGATGACTGGCGGCAGCCTGTGGCTGCCGCCAGAAAACAGCATCAGCTTCCGGGAGGACTATAGGAAGAACGGATCTTGACTGCCTTTTGACGAATTTGCAGCACTTCTTCCTGCGTCATCAGACGCGTGAGCTTCACGTTATGCAGCGTGCCGGCCGCGACTGCCACGCCGACGATGGCTGGCGCCGAGTTGGGCTCAGGCACGTCGATAATGGTCAGGACGCCCGGGCCATCGGCCTGGGTGCTGTACATCGAAATCAATTTGCCGCCGGCCGCCTCGATCAATTTCCTGGCCGCTTCCTGGCGGTTCGTCGTGGGGTTTTCCAAGATGCTGTTAAGCGCACGTGGCGTGTATTGTCCGGTTAGACAGAAAAGCATGGCAATCTCCTCCCGTTGTCGAGTGCATGGGTTCAACTGAACGCAATAAACGCCGCTGATGACAAACGCTTCTACGTGCCCGCTTTCGACCTGGTCGAAATGGGTTGGTCTTCGCATGGAGATAAGAAAGCAGCAGCCTGCAGCAAAAAAGAGGCTACGCCCGCCGTGGGCACTGACGCCGCCGGTAATTCGCGGGACTTCGGCACGCTCCGCTGGCGGCTCTATCGTTCTCTAACCCGACGACGTTACATCAAATGCGTGTCTTGCGGAAGCGCGCTGAGGTTGTTGTCGCCAACGTCGTCATGGCCGAAATAGGCGCGCGCGATCCGTTGCGCCAAATTGGCTTCTCCGGTCGGCGCTTCCAGCACGATATGCCCCTGCACCAGCGCATAGACACGGTCGGCACAGCCAAGGGCTTTCTCCAAGAGCTGCTCCACCAGCAGCACCGCGGTGCCCTGCGTGCGCAGGCTTGCGATGACGTTGAGCACGCGATCGACCAGCACCGGCGACAGACCCGCTGACGGCTCGTCCAGCATCAGCAGGCGAGGGCGGCGTACCAATCCTTGCGCCACGGTGAGCATCTGCTGTTGCCCGCCCGAAAGCGCGCCGCCGCGCTCGTGGCGTTTTTCCGCGATTTCCGGAAAGAACGATAAGGCTTCCTCGACGCGTGCCGCGCGTTCGCCGCGCGGCAGGTCGTAGCCCGCCAACAGGAGATTGTCGCCAACCGAAATTTGCGTGAACACACGATGTCCTTCAATCACGTGCACCAGACCCTGGCGTGCCGCCTCGCGCGGCGTAGTGTTTGTCATGTCACGCCCGGCGAAGCGCACGTGTCCCCCGCTGACCGGCAGGAGCCCGGATACGGCGCGCAGCAGCGTGGTCTTGCCGGCGCCGTTGGGACCGAGCAGTGCCACGACCTCGCCGGCCGCAACCTTGAGATCGATGCCGTGAAGCACCCGGATCTTGCCATAGCCGGACTGCAGGCCATCGACGGAAAACAGGGGTTCAGCCGCCGAGGTAAGCACTGACCACCTCCTTGTGGACGCGGATTTCCGCGGACGTTCCCGCTGCCAGGACGCGGCCAAGGTTAAGCACCGTGACGGAATCGCAGATATCGAAGATGAGATCGGCGTGATGCTCGACCAGCAGAAGGCCGGTGCCGCGGCGGCTGATCGCAATGATGAGGGCTGCGAGCCGCTCGATTTCGTCGCCCGAGAGGCCCGCAGCCGGTTCGTCGAGCAACAGGAAATCCGGCTCCAGCATGAGCGCGCGTGCAATCTCGATGAAGCGCAGCTCACTGTGCTGCAGTCGGTCGGTGCGTATGTCCGCCAGCGTCTCCAGGCCCACGACGGCGAGCAGCGCGCGCGCCTTCTCGTTGAGTGTCCGCTCGTCGCGGCGGTTGCGGGGCAGTGCCAGAAGCGCCTCGACGAAACTTGCGCGTCCCTCGATGGTGCCGCCGATCATGATGTTCTGCAGCACGGAAGCTTCGCCGATCAGGCGTGGGGTCTGGAAGGTGCGAGCGATGCCGTGACGGGCGCGCAAGGTAGGCCGGCCCTGCGGCAGCAGCTTGTCGCCAAGCCTGATCGCTCCGGCCTTCGCGACATAATAGCCGGAGATCACGTTCAGCGTTGTAGTCTTGCCGCTGCCATTGGGACCGATCAGTCCATGAATCTCGCCGGGTCTGACGTCGAGATCGAGATTGTCGATGGCGCGCACATTGCCGAATGAGAGCGTGACGCCGCGCAGGCTCAAGGTGCTGTTGCCGGCGTTCCTGCCCATGCATTCGGCAAGGGCTGCAGGCCGCGGCACGATAGCCCGGTTCGATGCCAGTGGCCGGCGGTTCTGAAAATCGAGCAGCGCCGCAATGCCGCCGGGCATCACCAGCACGATTACGAGCAGGAGCACCGCATAGAGGAAGGTCGACCATGCTGCCAGGGGGGCTGCGATCTCGGGAAGGATGGTCAGGATGATCGTGCCGAGCATCGGCCCGAGGATCGAACCGCGTCCGCCGATCAGGATCGCGATGAAGAACAGGATCGAAAGATCGAAGGTAAAGGCATCCGGCGTGATATAGGTCTGCAAGGACGCGAACAATCCCCCGGCAATGGCGGCAAGGCCGCCGGCGAGCAAGAAGATCGCAACCAGCATGCGCGGCTTGGAGATGCCGGTAGCCTCTGCCGCCACCTCCGCATCGCGGATCGCGATCAGGGCACGACCAAAGCGGCTATGCGCGACGTTGGCGCTCAGCCAGGTGCAAATGGCTGCAAAGGCGACGCAAAGATAATAATAGCCCCAGGCGGTATTGAAGGGAGAGGGGAATTCCGGGCCGGCAATTCCGATGCCGCCACCGGTGACGCTCTGCCAGGCGAGCGCGATCTGGGTGACAATGGTGGCAAAGCCGAGCGTCGACATCGCGAAATAAAAGGTGCGCAGCCGAAGCGCGGGCAGGCCGACGATGACGCCGAAAACCGCGCCGACACAGCCTGCAATCGCAAGCGCCGCGAACGGCTCCACTGCGGTGAGGACATTGCCGGCAGCGAGCACGCTCGTCGTGTAGGCGCCAAGCGTCAGCAGTGCGACATAGCCGATGGCAAGGTGTCCGGCAAAGCCGACGATCAGATTGAGGCCGGAGACCAGCACCCAGTAGATCGCCGCGCGGGTGCCGATCAGCGCCCAATAGTCGTTGCTGACAAAGGGCAGGATCATCGCGGCGGCGAGAATACCGGCAAAGGGCGCAAGCTTCGGCAATATGGCGCGCAGACGCCCTGTCTCGACGCGTGGCGGCGTTGCGGCGACCGCAGTCATCACACCCTCCGCGCCGTGGAAAGACCGAACAACCCTTGCGGCTTTGCCAGCAGCACCATGATGAAGAGCGCGAACACGGCAACGGAAGAGAAGATGCCGCCGACCATGAAGTTTGCGGCCTGCTGGAACAGCCCCAAGGCCAGCCCGCCGATCACGGCGCCACGGTTGTTGCCGAGCCCGCCGAGCGCCACCGGCACAAAGCCGTAAAAATTCAAAAGCGCGCCGTTGGCGAAGAACGCCAGCAGCAGCTCGCCGCCGGAAAATCCGGCCACGCCGCCGATGATGCCGGCCAGCGCATAGCTTGCGACGCGCAGGTTACGCTCGGGCAACCCAAGCGCACGCGCGGCGAAATTGTCCTCTGCGATCGCGAGAAAGGCGCGGCCGACCAGCGTGCGACGATAGAGATATTCGAGAGCGACAATCGTGACCGCGCAGGCCAGCACGGGAAGCCAGAACTTCTCGTCCCAAATGCCGCTGCCGAGCCCGATCAGGCGCGGGAAGGGCTGCGGCTCGGTACCCCATTTGATCGCAGCCATCTGCTGGATCATCAGCGCTACCGCAAGGGTCGAGAGCACGTAAAGATGCTGGTCAAGGCTCTTGAGCACCGGCCGCACCGCGACGAATTCGGTGATGATGCCGATGATCGCACAGCCGGCAAGCGTCAGCAGGAAGGCTGCCATGACAGGCAATCCAAGCTTCAGCGCGAACAGGGAGCCGAACACCCCGCCGAGCATGGCAAGCTGGCCCGCGGTAAAGCTCATCACCCGCGACGTCGAGAACATCGTGTTGTAGGTCACCCCGACGAGCGCGTAGATTGCGCCCGCCGCCAGACCCGATGCGATGATGGAGGTAAACATTGGTCCTTCAGCGCGCCTTGGACGCCGCTATCCGTATCCCGGCGCCAGATTGAAGGCGCCATTCTTGGCTGTAGACGCCTCCGACATCACGATCTCCTCGGTGAGGTAGCCATTGTGCTGGGTCGGCGAGAAGGTGAAGTTGCCGAAATAGCCGGGATATTTCGAAAGGCCGTTCCAGTGTTTGATGATGCCCTGGGCGTCCGTCGATCCGCTCTCATCGACCGCCTTGGCGATCAGGTCGATCGCGTCGACGCCGTCGGCGATCCACCACAACAGCGTATCCTTGATCGAAACATTGGCCTTGAGCAGGCGATCGACCAGGTCCTGGCTTTTCGCCGGCAACTTGCCGGAGGCATCGTAACTGCAGCTCCTGTAGCCGACGACATAAACCCTCTTCCAGTTTTCGGGTTTTTCGACGAGCCCGGCGATCTCGCCCGACGACATCGACGGGTGGCCGGCGAACGGGACATCCCAATTCATCGCCGCGCGGGTATTGAACATGCGTGCTTCCATGCCGGTCGAAACACTCCAGACCACGATGACTTCGGCTCCGGCGTTCCTCGCGCGCAGCATATCCGGCGTCATGTCGGGTTGGGTTGAATCGATGTTGGCCTGATAGACCACTTCCGCGCCATCTTTCTTGAACGCCGCGACGGAAGCGCCAAGCGCGGTGACACCGTAGCCCGTGGTATCGCCGATCACGGCGACCTTCTTTGCCTTCAGGATGTTGAGGCAATAGTTGCGCACCGCGTCGTCCCATTGCGAGTTCGAAGGCGCCAGCCGAAACGCATTCGGGAATTTGGTGGCATCGATCAGGCTTTCCACCACGCAGGGGTGGATGTTCGGCATCCTGGCGCGCGCCATGATCGGGGTCGTAGCCAACGCCTCGCCGGAATTGAACGGTCCCCAGATCGCATGGACCCTGGCCTGGCTGATCAGTTCCTGGGTCGCATTCACCGCTTTGGTCGGATCGCCCTGGGTGTCGCGGGTGATGACTTCCAGCTTCCGGCCCTTGACGCCGCCCGCGGCGTTGATCGTATCCACCGCAAAGGTCACGCCGCGGTTGAAGCCGATGGTCGGCGCCGAGCTTGGGCCCGTCATGGCGGCAAGGAAACCGATCTTGATCGGCTCGGACTGGGCGATTGCGGGGCGCGGAAATCCAAGCGCCGTCGCGCCGGCCGCGCCGGCGCTCCCCAAAAGAATGTCGCGACGTGAAACCGTCATTGTGGCCTCCCTGATTGTTTTTCCGGCGCCCGTGGTTTGCCCCGGACGCTCGTCGCATGGGTTTTCGGATTGTTGCCGAAACTCAGGCTGTGATGTCAAATTTGAGCCTGATCCGGAACGCTTGTCCAGAGCTTCCGCAACGCTCGGCGAGCGCTCGTGTCGCTGCAGGGAAGGGCGAGGCAACCGGTTCATCCACCGTCGACACGCTCACGCGGCCCGACGTTTTACCATGTTTCAATGTCGTGCCGACACGGCCTCGCGCGCGATGCGTGAAACGAAATTCATATCTCGCCGCCGCACGTCAAGCGGGAAGATTGATCGTGCCGCTCCCACCCAACCCTCCCCCGCTTGCGCGGAAGGGTTGCATGGGCGTCGCCCCCTTAGAACGGCGAGGCAGCAAAGCCGAGCGGCTGCACGACGTCATACGATGCCTTCGTCAGCGGCACGGCGTAGTTGACGGTGAGCGCGCCGAACGGCGAGGCCCAGGTCAGGCCAGCGCCGACCGAGGAGCGCACGATGTTGGCATTGGCCAATTGCAGCGATTGCGTGGAACCGGGAAATGTGGTCGGCCCGCTATAGCGAAACACGCTGCCGGCATCGACGAAGCCGATCGCCTTCAGGCCATATTCGGCGGGCAAGCCCGGAATGTTGCTCTGCAGTTCCGCGGTCGTCGCCCAGTACATGCTGCCGCCGACATTATCCATGGTGGTGCCTGGCGTAAGATCGCGGGGGCCGAAGCCGTTGGGCGCAAAACCGCGCACCATCGAAGGTCCGCCGAAGAAGCTGTCGATCAGCGGCACCTGCTTGCCGCCCCAACCCGTGATGTAGCCGCCTTGTCCGCGCACCAGGCTCACCACGTCGTCGTTGAGCTGATGATAGTAGCGCAAATCTTCCGTGGTGCGCAGAAACCTGACGTCACCGCCGAGCCCGGCGAGGTCCTGGCGGAGCTGCGAATTGATGCCGTTGGCAGGCGCCTTGTTGTTGTCGAGCGTGGAGTAGGTCGCGGTGGTGCCGACCGCGGACACCCATTGCGGCCCGGCAAGGGCGGCCTGCTGAACTGCAATCGAGGGGGGTGCAGCGAGCGAAGCCGGATCGATCGTAACTGTCTGTCTGGAGATGGAATAGCGCCACTGCATGCCAAGCTGTTCGGTCAGCGGCGTACCGATCAGCATCATCGCGCCGTAGCTTTCGGTGCCGTAGGACTGATAGCTGTTGGAGAAGGTCTGTTTGGCAAAAAGATCGACCCCGGCGGAAAGGCCGTTGCCGAAGAAATAGGGGTCAGTCGCCGACAGGTCGACGCCGCGGCTATATTGGCCGTAAGTGAAGGTCGATGCGACGGCCACGCCTGTCCCTAAGAAACTGCGGTCGCCAAGCTTGACCTCGGCGAGCCAGCCGTCGACGGTGGAATAGCCGCCAGCAATGTTGAAATCTCCGGTTTCCCGTTCGCTCACCTCGACATCCAGAATGACGCGATCGGGCATCGAGCCCGGCGTCGTCGTGATCTTGACGGTCTTGAAATAATTCAGGTTCTTCAGGCGCCGCTCGGCGCGGTCGATCAGGCCCTTGTTGTAGGCATCGCCTTCGGCGATGTCGAATTCGCGCCGGATCACATAGAAGCGTGTGCGGGTATTGCCGTGGATGTTGATCCGTTCGACATAGGCTCTGGGTCCCTGGCTGAGCTCGAACGTCACGTCGATGCGACTTGTGCCTCCGGCGTGCGTGGCGCGGGGCTGGACGTGGGCGAAGGGATAGCCGAGCTTGGCAAGTTCGGAGGAAAGCGCTTCGACGGTTTTGTCGAGCGCAGTGCCGTTGAACGTCTTGCCGGGTTCGACAAGCAGCACATGGCGAAACCGTTCACCGTCCAGCCCATCGACGTGGCAGGCGACGTTGATGTCGCCGAATTGATAGACTTGGCCCTCGTCGATGGTGAAGGTGAGCGTGAAGCCGTGTGTCGCCGGATCGTATTCGGCAAGCGCCGACGGTACGCCGGCGTCGGCATACCCCTTGCCGCGATAGTAATTGCGCAACAGTTCGCGATCTGAAGCAACAATATCGGGATCGTAGACGTCGCCGCCGACGATGAAGCTCAGCATGTTGGTGGCCGAAGTCTTGATAACGGCAGCAAGCTGCCGCTTGCCGAACGCCTTGTTGCCGACGAAGTTGATCTGCCGCACCGGCGTCTTGGCGCCTTCCGTTATTTCAAAGACCAGGTCGGCGCGATCGTTGCCGCGATCGATGATCTCGGGCTTGACGCCGACATCGTCGCGCCCGGAATGCCGATAAGCCTCGATGATACGGCCGACGTCTTCCTGCACCACGGCGCGTTGCAAGGCGCCGCGCGGCTTGGATCCGATCACGGCCGAAAGGTCGCTGTCCTTGATCCGCTTGTTGCCCTCGAACGCGACGCGGTCGAGCACCGGGGCTTCGCGCAGATGCACGATCAGCCGTTCGCCGGCGCGCTCGATCGAAACCTTGTCGAACAGGCCGGTCGCGATCAGCGACTTGAGCGCGGCATCGCGCGCCGCTTCGTCGAAGCGTCCGTTAGCAGAAGCATGAAAATGCGAACGCACCGTCTCGGCGTCGATGCGGCGATTGCCTTCGACGGCAACGGTCTCAAGCGCTTTTGTTTCGAGGTCGGCCGTCTGTCCCGGCGTCTCCGCCGCGATCGCATGCGCGGAAAAAACCGCAAGCGCGGCGGCAAAAACCGCGCTTGCGGCTGTCTTCCGGGGGCATCGTCGATCCGATGCCACAGATGGTCCCATTCGTCCCGCCTGTCGTCCCCTCCGCCACTTTCAATCGAAATGCGCGGCAGCGGCGAAAGAATGTCGGCGGTGGGGTGAGATGACGCCTTAAGCGCTAACGGTTTGCCACAATTGTGGCTTGCCACAATTTCGACGCAGCCGAAGATCGCAGTGATCCCGAAAATGTCACATAGGCGCTACATAGGGAACCTGGTCCAGAATGTTGCCCCGCGTTCGGGAGTATCACATGCGTTACTTGCGTTTTGCGGCTTTCGCTGCCGCCTTGTTCGCGCTGGTTAAGCCGGCGGCAAGTGCGGTCACGCCGGAAATCGATCCGCGCGCATCGCTCGGCGTAGTTCAGCAGTGGATATACAACTACCGCGCCAAGCCGGATTATGCGCACGTTCCCGCGGCGGTGCGCGTGCTGTTTCACTCGCAAACCTTTCGCGAGCCGGAAAACGCCGGCATTTATCTCGGCTTTATTGCCGGCGCCATCGCCTCCAACCCGGCCAAAGCCGAGCAGCTCGTCAACAGCTTCTTTCCGGTCAAGCCGGAAGACGAATGGGTGATCGTGCGGGCCATCGCGTTTTCGGGCCTGCCGGACTGGCGCAATGTATTGCGGAAAGTGGCGCCGAGGATGCCGGGACGAAGGGTGATGATCGACAGCTACCTCGCCGGCACGCTGCCGACGCTGACCGATATTCCGCTGGAAGAGCCCAAGCCGGGCATGATGGACAAGATCAAAGGCGCGTTGACGAAAAATCCGTTCGCCAAGGACGACAAGAAGCTGAAGATAGCGCAGACCTTCGCCGGCAATCAGGATCTGCTCGATACGCTATGGGGATATTATTTCGCAACCGGCTCCTACAGGCCGATCCTGCGCATCATGCAGATGCTGCCCTGGAGCAAGAGCCGCGACACCGTCGACAAGCTCACGGTGGGAAGCATGGCGCGCTACACGCTTGCAAGCTACGCGGTGCGCGATGCGGGCCTGCGCGAATATCTTCGCAGCGAGCTCTCGGTGCAGCCGGAAGCGGTCAAGGTGCCGCTTGCCGAAGTGGTCGAGGCGGCCGACACGGTGCAGCTCGGTGCGGTGCGCAAGGATGCACTGGCCGCGGTCGAGGAACTCAAGGCCAAGGGCTCCGACGCACGGCGCAATCTCGACTTCTGGGGGCAGGTCGGCGTTGGCGCGGTCGCGCTCGGCTGCGTCTCTGCGGCAGCCCTTGGTCAGGTCGCGATCGGCATTCCCTGTGTGATCGGCGGATCTGCCTCCCAGGGGCTGTTGTCGTTCTGGGAAAAGCAGCAGTGAAATAAAAAGGGCCGCGCCCCTCGCAGCCTCTCCGCCGTCATTCCGGGATGCGCCGGAAGGCGCAGGCCCGGAATCCATACTCACGGGCGGTTATGGATTCCCGGGTACGCGCTTCGCACGCCCCGGAATGACAAGATGTTTTCATGTATCCTGAAGCGATGCGACCGGCCCCCGGGCAGCCGAAAGGACACACTCATGTTTTCCGTAATCTTCGAAGTCCTCCCGAGGCAGGGCCGCAAGGAAGAGTATCTTGATCTCGCCAAAGGCTTGAGGCCGATCCTGGAAAAAATGGACGGCTTCGTGGACGTCGAGCGATACGAAAGCAGAACCAGGCCGGGGTGGGTATTATCCCAATCCACCTGGCGGGACGAGAAGTCGATGGTGCGCTGGCGCACCCAGCGCGACCACTATTTCGTCCAGAGCAAGGGCAGGTTCGAGGTTTTCGCCGACTACCATTTGCGTATCGGCGAGATCACCGCCGACACGGACCCGCCCGCGGGGCTAACGGTTCTCGAGCAGCGCTTCGACGAGACCGAGGTCGGTGTCGCCAAGTTCGTGACCTTTACCGAAGCGACGCCTGAACGAGGCGCAGACCTCACCGCGAAAGCGGACCGGCTGCCATTTCGCCTCGGCCTCGATCCGTCAGGTGAAACGATCGCCGAGCATGATGTGTTCGAGAGCATCTACAATCCCGGAAAGCTGGCGCTGCTGGCGTCCTGGAAGGATACCGATGCCGGCAAGGCGTGGTCGCCCGGGAAATTGAGTGGCGTCGAAAAGCTTCGCCACCGCAAGGTTCGCATCGTGCGCGATTACGGGTGTTTCGACCGGCGAGAGGCGCCGCAATACTACGCCGGCGTCAAGGACGCTCCGGCAAAATAACCAGGCGCCAAAATTTGGATGGAAACAATTCCCGCATCCTGTTCGCCGGAATTTCTGGCAATCGCGCTCGCAACGTTTGTGCAAAGTGCTAGAGTTCGCGCCGAACAACCGGCGTGAGGGGCGCGATGAGCCTGATTTTCTTTCTTGTACTGCTTGCGATTGTCTATTCCGCCGTCTCGATCCGGGTGCTCAAGCAATATGAGCGGGGGGTGGTGTTCCTGCTCGGCAAATTCGCCGGCGTCCGCGGACCGGGACTGACGCTGATCTTCGCCCCGTTCCAGACCATGACACGCGTATCGCTGCGCACGGTGACGATGCAGATTCCCTCTCAGAAGATCATCACCAAGGACAACGTCTCGATCGATATCGCGGCGGTCGCCTACTATCACGTCACCAACCCGGAAAAGGCCGTGATCGCGATCGAGAACGTCTATGACGCCATACTCCAGATCAGCCAGACCACGGTGCGCAACGTGGTTGGCCGCTTCAGCCTCGATCAGCTGCTCGCAGACACGGCAGGAATTAACGACCAGATCAAGAATGTCATCGACCTCCATACCGAACCCTGGGGCGCACAGGTGACGGCGGTGGAAATCAAGGACATTTTCTTGCCGGAGAATATGCAGCGGGCAATGGCCAAGGAAGCCGAGGCCGAGCGCGAGCGCCGTGCCAAGATCGTGGCCGCCGAAGGCGAGTACCAGGCGGCCGTGAAGCTCGGCGAGGCTGCCGATATCATCACTCAGCATCCGGTCGCGCTCCAACTCCGCACGCTGCAGACGATGGCGGAAATCTCGATCGAGAAGAACTCCACCATTATCTTCCCGGCCCAGTTCATGACGACGGTGCAGGAGGCGATTGCAATGCTCGGCAAGGATTCAGCGCCGAAATAGGCGGGGCCGCACCGGCCGTACGTAAAATCGTGAGTTCCCCTACCTGAAATTGGGCTCATGCGTTTGCTTTCCTCGTCAGCGATATGAGCAAAAGTCCGATCAGTGCCACAACGGCAAGCAGCGCCCAGGCTTCGTTGACGGAAGTGGCGAACGCCGCGCGCTCGACCATGGGACGAACGTAAGCCTCCGCCGTCGCGTCCGATACGTCGGGCGGCCGGTGCAGGAAAAGTTGCACGTCAAGACCGATCGCCTGCGCGGCGCTGACATCGCCTGCGATCAGCCGGTCGCGCAGGGCCAGTCCATGGCCGATCGTGCGCCCGTAGAGGATGGTATCGATTAAGGCGATGCCGATCGCCCCGCCAAGGTTGCGCATCAGGTTGAAAAGTCCGCTCGCGTCCGGCACCTGTGCAGCAGTCAACGCGCCGAGCGCCAGCCGCGTCGGCGGCAGCAGGCAGAACATGATCGCAATGCCGCGCAGAACCTGAGGCCAGAACATCTCGTCGAAATCGGCAACGCGGCTCTGCAACGCGCTCAAGCCGAGGCCAAGCACGAAAAGGCCAAACCCGAACGCGGATAATTTGCGCGGATCGCACCTGCTCTCAAGCGCACCCGCAACCGGCGCGGTCAAAAGTTGCGCGATGCCGGTGACGAGCATGATGGTGCCGATCTCGAACGCATCGTGACGTCGCACATAAGCAAGATGCACCGGCATCAGATAGACCGATCCGAACAATCCGACCCCGAGGCAGAAACTCAAAGCGCAGCCGATCGCAAAATCGCGCGCGCGCAGCGTCGAAAGTTCGACCACGGGATGGTCCGCTTTCAACGTCCTCAACGTGAACATTACCGCAGTCGCGCCACTTGCGAGAAACAGCAGAGCGCAGCGTGGCGAGAGCCAGCCGTCCTGCGGCGCCTGTTTCAGTCCCAGTTCAAGAGTGGCCAGCGCGACCGCCATCAGAACCAGCGAAGTGCGGTCGAGGCCGAAAAGTTCGTTGATGTCGGGCTTTTCGGCGGGCAGCAAAAAAGGTGTGGCGAGGCCCGCGACAACTCCAGGCGCGACATTGATCAGGAACAGCCAGTGCCAGGACCAGCTCTCGGTGATCCACCCGCCGACTACCGGGCCTATGGTCGGTGCCATAACGGCCACGATGCCGGCAAAGGTCGTCGCGATCGGATGCAGGGTCAGCGGAAACAGCAGGAACACGGCCGAGAACACCGCCGGGATCAGCGCGCCGCCGGCTAATCCCTGCAGAACACGAAACGAGACCAGGGTAACAAAATCGGAGCTGAACGCACAGCCGACGGAGGCGAGGGTAAAAAGGCTGATTGCGAACACGAACAGCCAGCGCAGCGTGAGTACGCGCGTCAGCCACCCCGTCAACGGAATAGCGATGATCTCGGCGATCAGATAGGCCGTCTGGATCCAGCTCATCGCATCGCGCGAAATTTTCAGCGCGCCCTGAATGGCCGGCAGTGACGTTGCAACGACCTGAATATCGAGAATCGCCATGAACATGCCGAGGCACATCAGGGCGAAGCCAAGCCATGTCGCGGATGAGGCTTGGTCCGGTGCGGCGACGGCCTCGCTCATGGCGCGGTTTGCGTTGCGACCGAACGCGACGGCTCGAGGGCGCGGTTTTCGGCGCGGACTCGGATGACGAGGACGGCCGCATTGAGGATCGTGAACAGCACGGCAAGCCACGGCAGACCGACGACCAGCGGAAGCGTGGCGATTTCGCTCGCGACCACGGCATAGTTGGGATGCGTGAGAAATCGATAGGGGCCTGCCGATACCAGCGGCTCTCCCGGCAACACGATGATCCGGGTGGTCCAGCGCCCGCCAAGGGTGCGCATCACCCAGAAGCGCGAGCCCTGCAGCGCGAGATAAACGATCAAGGCAGCGACGTTTACCGGTTGATCGCGACCGAACACCCAGAGCGCCCCCAGCCAGAGCGCATGTACGGCAACCATCAGGGGATAGTGTTTGGGCGCAACTTCCACGGCGCCACGCGCCATCAGGCGGGACGTGTTGCGATATGAGAGCACGAGTTCGGCGGCCCGCTGGGCCGTCACGAGCCCCAGAATGAGTTCCGCCGCGGTGAAGGCAGCCGCCGTCACGCGGTGTGCCGCAGCGAAACGCAGCTCGCGGTGAAGCCGGGTCCGAGTGCGGTGATCAGCGAACGCGCTGGCAGCCCTCTGGCGCGCGCACGTTCGAGGATGAACAGCACCGTCGGCGCCGACATGTTGCCGTAGTCGGCGATCACCTGTCGTTCGTGGTCGAGCGTGCCCTGGTCGAGTGACAGTGCGCTCTCGATCGCGTTGATCACCTTGGCGCCGCCGGGGTGGCAGATGAACCTGCCGATATCGGCGAGCGAGAGCTGCATGCGTGCCAGAATCTGTATCAGCGCCGGCTTGAGCTCATTGGCGACGAAGTCGGGAATGGTGCGGCGAAGGATGACGCCGAAGCCCAGGGGATCCACGCTCCAGCCCATGACATTGAGCGTATCCGGCCAAAGATGTTCGCCCGTGCTTTCGATCCGTGTCTCACCGCCGTCGCCCGCGCGAACGACGACCGCCGCGGCGCCGTCGCCGAACAGGCTGGTGGCGATCACGTTGGCCTTGGTTACTTCGTCAAGCCGAACGGCAAGGGAACAGAGCTCGATCGTCACCAGCAGCACATTGGCGCCGGGCTTGGCTTGCGCCAGGCGCGAGGCGATCGACAGGCCCGAGACGCCGCCGGCGCAGCCGAGGCCGAACACGGGCACGCGCGAGACGTCAGATCGAAAGCCCATGCGACGGGCGACGCGCGCATCGAGGCTGGGCGTGGCGATGCCGGTGGAGCATACGGTGATGACGGTGTCGACATCCGCGGCACGAAGGCCGGCGCTTGCCAGCGCTTTATTGGCGACGTCGATGAACAGCGCTTCTGCACCTTCCAGGAACGCCTCGGTGCGTTCCGGCCAGCCACGCGGCGTGAGATACCAGTCGAACGGTTTCACACCGTGTCGCTTGACGATCCCGGTGTTGGAGAAGATGCTTGCGAACCTCGCGAAATCGGGAAACCGGCTGCCAAGGATCTCCCACGCTGCGGCCAAAACGTCCTTCTGCAGGAAGGTGTGCTGAGGTACGGATGTCGCCAGTGAGACGAGGGCGGCTGAATGCATGACAAGATCTTTCGTGTCGCTTCCGTAATCACAGGAACAGCGACCGAGATCATTTATTTCTGCGTTTTTAAAGCAAGGAGTAACTAAAACGTGAAATGCATCGCCACGACCGCGCCCGGCGATAAGCCGCAATCAAGATCAAGCCTTGACGCGAGTTGAAGGTCCCCGCGCGATTGCGAGGTCCTTCGACTCGCGTCGTGTCATCAGTTACCGGGCTCCTTGTAGAAATTGTGACGTGCGCCCGGGGTACCCCGGCTCATGCCGGTGGTGGTACTCGGCCGCAGGATTGTCCTTTCCCTGTGATGAGCCTTCACCCTGGCTGCGGTGGCCGATTCCACCGCGGGCTGCGCAGCGGTGTTTGCCTGCGCGAATGCGATATCCGTCGTGCCCAGAGCGCAGGCGACGACGAGGGCGGGAACGACAAATTTGGATCGCATGATCAAGTCTCCTGACTGAAATTCAACACTAAACACAAACCTGCGTTCTGAAGTTGCGTTCCCCCGAAATGAAGGGTGCGGATTTTCCTCCGCTTTTGGGGTGGACCTGATCAAGGGGCAAAGTCGATGCAGCGCCCGGTTCCCGTGCTGACGGAGCCGGGCTGGGCGTTGGCTATGCCGGTCGTACAAATTCCGCCAAACAAGGCGATAAGTGCCAGATTCCTCGTGTCGAATCCGGCCGTAATGATTGGCGTACCGCCTTGCCGGTATGGTTGTTCCTTGGCATACTTTCAACCTGAAAAAGACCGCTTTAATTTTTTAATGGAGCGGCTTAAAAGGGCGCGAGATGAAAAATCGCATATCCATTTCCGAAGTAAGCGCAAAGCTTGGATATCCGTCCGGCGAAACGATTCAGGGGCTACGGCTCCTGAGGGCATTCGTCAGGCTCTCGCCCTCGCAACGGTCCGAGGTGGTCGATATCGTCGAGCAGCTTGCCTCCGATCCGGCACCGGCCCCCGGTGGAACGAACGGGGGGTTCGGCGCGCGCTGAGCCAGGCTTCGAATCTCCAAGAGGCCGCCGTGGAGGCGGCCTCTCGTCTTTCGGCACTATCTCTCCCACCACCACCAGTCGGCATGCGCCCTGCGCCAGTCTGCGTGGCGCTGCTGGTTCCGGCCGATCAGAATGCCAAAACGAACGCAGGCTTTTCGGTCACCCTTCTCGCAAAGCTGATGGTAACCGATCATCTCGGCTTCCACAGCGTCTTGAGCATGGGCTGGTGATGCGACCATCGCAGCCGAGCCACAAATGCCGGCGGCGACCACTACGGCAGTCATTAAACGCTTAAGGATCATTGGTTCTCCGATTCAAACGCCGCCCCTTCAAAAGGCTAGGTCGCGGAATCTGAATGCGATCTGAACCCGGCAGCGCGGCGCGGTTTATCGGACGAGCCGCCGCGTCGATTTTTTCAAGGTCTCGGACGGCAACTCGCCGAATGCGAGCCGGAAATCTCGTGCGAAATGGCCGGGATTCTGGAAGCCGCATCGCAGCGCAATCTGCGTAACGGACGAATCCTGGGCGGGCTGTTCGAGCATCTCGCGCGCGCGATTGAGCCGGACCTGTTTTGCGAAGTCGGCCGGCGAATAGCCGCGATCCTGCTTGAACTGGCGGAACAGGCTTCGTGCGCTGATCTTTGCCACCCTTGCCATCGCCGGCACGTCGATCGGCCTATCCCAATTGGCTTCGATGAACTCCTCGACAATCCTGACGGAAGATGAGGTGGAAGGAAGCGGCTCGCGCAACAACAGATGCGTGTAGTTGTGACGGTGGCACATGAGGAAGTTCATGATCACCATGCGTTCGACTTCGGCTGCGACGAGTTCGGAAAAGTACCTGCCGCGCTCGTTGAAGTCGGTGGCAAACTGAAAAACCCGGCGCCGCAGGCTGCTCATGGCCGGCGGGTGCGTTCCGGTCGCCTCGAAGCTCAGTCCGTCCACCTGTTGTCCGATCAGGGCACCCAGATTGCGCTTGAGCGCATCGATTTCGATCCGCAGCGCGAGTTGGCGGTAGCCCGACCCGAATTCCAGCTTCAGCGGCGCCCCGGTCGGAATGACAGGGGTCCACGATCCCCGCAGGATTTCGCCCGACGATGTGCCCGCGATGTAGCGGCCGACGCCGTCGATGTTGAAAATCTGGCGCACGAACGATGCTTCCCTGAAATGAAGCGAGACGTCGCCGGCATAGGCGCAATAGTTCAGCCCGATGGCAGTCATCTGCAGATGGTTGCATCGAACGCCGAACCTGGATTCGCTTTGCGGTAATTCGAGGCGTTCCAGCCCGAGAAACCCAAGACGATCGCGCGCCAGTTCAGGATCGTTGGTCTTCAGGAGGGGAAAGTTGCTGAGCAGGGCTGGTCGGGAAGGCATGCGTCAGGCGTTTCAATTCCGGTCTTCATGATTCGATTAAATTTAATTTTAATAAGCGCAAGACCGTTGAAAAACCAGTTTTCGATTGCGCCGGAAGCCATCGCTCGGAAAATCGTATTTAATCACCGGTATAATCGGTACATCGACGCCCATTGGGGGCGCGCGACCGGACGGGACTACCTTTGCTGCCGAAGTCGCCGTCGACGGTTTGAGGCCCGATTGAGGGCCGGCGCGGCCAGGACCGTGC
>Ga0075029_100000523_pt1 | contig 22094 bp, 17 predicted proteins | sample LitLauG_LLR_2013_FD_71391 | JGI IMG/M metagenome (GOLD analysis project Ga0075029, IMG submission 71391) | Freshwater sediment microbial communities from North America - Little Laurel Run_MetaG_LLR_2013 | ecosystem: Environmental > Aquatic > Freshwater > Creek > Sediment | place: USA... | reverse complement strand
ATGCCTCCGAACGGAGCCTCGAAATCGACGCCGCGCAAGACCCGAGTTTTGTTATCGCCCACGCCAAACTCTTTTTCGATGGCGCGGCATTCCACTGCGTTTGTCATGGCTTTTATCCTCTGAACACGATGGCTGGTTCCAACACCAGCACTTTTCTGACGCTCATCAGGCTGGCCAGCATGACGATCATCAATACCGCGACGAACGTGCCCGCGGCGATCTGCGGTAGCAGCGTGAAGCCGCGCAGATCGAGGTTGTTCTTCGTCACCTCGAAGAACGCGGCCGTCATGCCGATGCCGATCGAATAGCCGATGGCGCCCACCAGCGCGGCCTGCTGCAGGATCATCCCCGTGATGCGCAGGTTCGTGACGCCGATGGCTTTCAATGCTCCGAACTGCTTCAGATTTTCCAGCGTGAAGATATAAAACGTCTGCCCCGCTACGATGGTGCCGACGATCAGCGCGATGCCGATCGTGATGCCGAAATTAATCGGGATGCCGGTGTGGGAAATGTAATACCAGATGGTCTGCCAGCCGAACTGGTCGGTGGTGGCGGCATGCAGACCCGTTGCTGCCTCGATGCGCCGGCACGCCTCCGCGTTGCTGACGCCTGGCGCGGCCTTGGCCAGGACGAACGACATCATGTTGCGTTCGCGTCCGACGTAGCCGATCGCCTGGGAATAGCGCGTATAACAAACCGGGAAATTTTGAAAGGGCGCGGAGGAGTTATATATACCTTTGATGATGGCGCGATGATCGTTCAACTCCAGCGTTTTGCCCAGTTCATATTTCTGCTTCGGAAAAAAGAACTCATAGCCGACGCGGTCGATAAAGATCGCGTCCGGCTGGCGCAGGTCTTCGATGTTGCCCATGACAATATCGCGCGGCGCGCCGACCAGGGTCGAGTCGTCCACTCCGATCATGGTCACGACGCGGAAGTTTCCGTCGCCCGCCTTGGCGCGGGGCAGGCCCTTGAACAAAGGCTCCGCCCATTGGACGCCGGCGACGCCGCGGACGCGATAAAGATCGTCGTCGGTCAGCGCTTTGACTTCATCCAAATATTGGGTCTTGGCATCCATCACCCACAGGTCGGCATCGCGGACGTCCTTAATCTGGCTGGTGGTTCGCACCATCAGGCCGCAGAAAATCGAGCTCTGGTGCGACATCAGAAACGTGGAAAAAGCCACCGCGAAAATCAGGCCCATGTATTTGGCCTTGTCTCCGAGCAGCATTTGTATGGCGACGAAATTCATAGCGTTCCTAAACAATGAATAGGATATGAACAGTGTTCATTACGATGCAAATTTTTTTCACCGCTTAGCGTTTTTCAATACCGCGGACCAGAGTGTCCACTATGCGGTCGATCAGACGGTTTTGTTCGACGAACGGGAATCCGCACGCCGTAATTAACAAAGAAGTCACGCCATGGACGCCAGCCCACAGCGCCTGAGAAATTTCGGCGACGTCGCCGGGCTCGATCTGGCCGGCCTCCATCGCGGTAATGACGCCCTTTACCAATTCCTGGAAGCACTTGCCGCCGCCGGTGGCACAAAACGCCGTGTCGCTGGCTTCCTTTTCCCGAGTGGCAATCATGAACGTGATGATGTAGTGGTCAGGATTGTCCAAGCCAAACTGGACATAAACGCGCAGGCCGCGGCGGAGGCGGTCCAAGGGGTCGCCCGCGGTGTCGCGGTTGATGGCGCTCAGCTTGCGTTCCAGTCGGCCGAACGTTTCGTCGCTGATGTGCTGGAGAATCTCCGCCTTGTCGCGGAAATAGAGATAGATGGTGCCGGGCGAATACTCGATTTTTTCAGCGATCCTGCGGATGGAGACGTTTTCGTAGCCGTCCTTGACGAACAGAGAGCGGGCCGCCTCGAGAATCTCTTCTCGGATGCCTTCCTTTTCGCGAGCTCGCCGTTCTTGAACGCCCATATTGAACACTGTTCATTTTACGGAGCGACGTGTGGATTGTCAAGAGGCAGGCTTCCGGGATGGCAGGCACAGGCTCTTGCGCGGACGCCGTCGAGACCCTCCTTCACGATGATCGGCACCATGGCGAGTGCGGCCGATGGGTCGGCCCACCACCATCCGAACGCGGCGTTCAGCAGCAACCCGCCGAGCACAATGGCGGAGAGGTAGGCGCACAGATCGTTTTGGCGGGAATCTGCCTGCATGGCCGCGCTGTTCATCGCAGTTGCGACCTTGCGCTTCGCGCGGGCCAGCAGAGGCATGACAACGACCGATGCCGCTGCAATGGCAATGCCGACAGGGCTTTTCTCCGGCGCGGTTCGTTGCCACAGTGCGGCTATGGATTCGAGAGAAACGTAAAGCGCTAGCGCCAGAAAGCACCAGCCGACGATGCGCAGCGCCGTGCGCTCCCGCGCTTCGGTTTCGCGCAAACGCCAAAGCAACGTAGCGCCGGAGGCCATCTCAATGGCGCTATCGAGTCCGAACGCGACCAGGGAGACCGATCCGGCGAGCACGCCGGCGGCAATCGACACGATACCTTCCAGACCGTTGTAGACAAGCGTGAAATATTCCAGCTTGCGGCCTCGGGAGACAATTGGGCTGGTCACGCCTGATTCTAACAAAGCCGCGCGGGAGGGTTTCCCGCACGGCTTCGATTAACCACAAACATCAGATTCCCTTGGCTCACGCCAGGGGATATAGCCCCTGGCGTCCGTGCGGGACCCGGCGATGCGATATCGCCGGGTCATCTCAACTACTGAGCATGAACGGAGCCGACGGAGTACGCTGCCCCGGTTCCGTGGCAAACGCTGCAGCCTTCTCCCAGCGTCGTAGTATTGGACGCGAAGTGGATCGCCGCTGCCTTATCGGCATGGCATCCGCTGCAAGCGGAGGATACGGGCGGTGTCGGGCTGATGTAATACTGCCCGTTCACCACGCTGTTTGCCGTCACCGGCAGCGCCTGTTCGGAGCTGCTGCTGTGGCACATGGAGCAAGCCTGGGTATTGCCCGGCGCGCCGTCGCCGTTGAACGTGGGATAGAGCGTGTTGCTGAAATTAGCCACGCGGCCGTTGTGGCTGATTTCGATGTAGCTTGCGCCCATCGCGGCCAGGTTGACGCCGGTGTGAATCCGGTGAATCATGAAGTTGAAGTTGATCGCCTGGGGCGGTTGCGCCAGGATGGCGGGATCTTTCGACTGCGCGCGCGTCGCGGCGTCGGTAAGCGAAGGATTGTGGCACATGATGCAGTATTCCGGAGCGTTGCGCCGCGCTCCATGCCCCGTGATATGCACGTGACACGAATTGCAGTTGGCCTGCTGCACCACAGTGCGCCGGGTCACCAGAGGCGAGCCGTCCACCGAGAAGTAGAACACCTGATTTTGCGTTCCACTCTCTACCTGCTGCGCGAGCGTCGTGCCCGTGAGGATGTTCTCCAGGATCTCGGATTCCACCGCGATCGCGTAAGTCCCCGTGGCCTTTGCCGGTACAGCATGCAGGAACGTGTAGGTACAGTTGCTGTTGCCATCGCAGGTTGCGACGGAGCCGTCCTCGGTGACAACGCCCGGAGTAGTAACGTCGCTGCCGAAGCTGGTGTAGCCGTAGTCGGTTGTGGGGCCGCCCATCGTAAAGCTGATATCTTCCAAGGCGGAAAGCGGAAGCACAGCGCCGGTGGTATCCTTCACGGTGAAATATACGGTCGGTTTTTGGCCGGCCAGCGCGTTGGTGACCTTGGTGATGACGATTGCCTCGCCCTTGATCAGCGTGTCGGGATTCTGCGGATAGGTGGCGGCGGTGTCGTCGGCCAGTACGTGCGCACCCTTAATGGAAGCGTCGAACGGCGAACCAGAGGCCTGATGGCAGGTGCCACACAGCGAGTCGTCGGTCTGCGGTCCACCGAGATGGTTCACGCCGGTCGCGAAATTCACGTTGTCATGGCAGGATCCGCACGCCACTCGGGTCGGATTCTGCAAGTATGCCGCCGCCTGCACCGCGCCGGTCTTTTGGTCGTGGCAGACTTCGCAGCGCTCTATGTTAGCCGGATCGACCACCTTCGAAAAGTCGCTGGGCGAGTTCATGTAGCCATAAATGATGTACGGCTTTCCCGGAGTGGTGGCGGTTCCGACGACACTCGGCAGGCTGGACCCGGCGTGGATCTTGTGGATCATCACCTTCAGATCCAGCGAATTGCCGGAGGTTGGGTCAACGTTCTGCGGCTGATGGCAGAGAACGCACATTTCTACGCCGTGCGCGTAGCCGCCATGGAACGCCAGAACTTCGTGGCAGGTGGTGCAACTGGGCGTGCGGATGAGGTCACGGGTGGTGGTCACGGCGGAGCCGTTAGGAACGAAGTTAAATGTCGCACCCGCATAGCTGGTGCCCAAACCGAAGGCGGTGAGAGCGCGGTTGCCGTCCACTCCGATGGTGGTGGTAGCCGTGGCGTCAAAGCCCGCGGGAGCCGTCGCCTTGAACGTGTATTGATATTGACCCGAGCCGAGAGAAGTAGCCGGATTGAAGATTTCGAAGTTTGGACGCGTGACTGTGCCCAGTACCGCTCCCGTCGCCGAGGACGTGGTGTAGGCAACGTATTGCGCCTGCCCCTTCGGAATATAAGCAGCCATGTAAGCGAGCGACACCGCGCCCGGAGTAGTTGCGCCGGTGGCATCCAGTGGCATGCCTCCGCCGTCCGTTAACGTGTAAGTAACCGTGATGGTTCCGGAACTCGATATCTGTGCCGAGTTGATAGTGATATTCAGGCCCGGCCGCACGAAATCGACCAGCGCCGGATTTGCATAAAACGCCTTGTCTCGGGGCGTGTAGACCGTCTTCCTGGTCCCGCCGGTAACACACAAAGCGATGATTGCGACGAATGCCGCGAGCCGCAGGATGCGGCCAAATTGTTTCATGGAACTCGTAACCTTTCCGCCTAACGGAGCCACGCAGACGGTTGCGAATCATTGAGCCGTCTCCGCCTGTCGGGCTAGGTCGGGCAACTTCAGTCGTCGTCGATTTCCAGCCGCTAATCAGAACTCGTTAGTTCGTTGAGGTCCGGCTGGAGTGACGCGCCATTGGATCTGCACGCGCCGCGCCAAAACGGTGAACGGCAGAAACGCGCCTGATTTGCGGTGAGTGAGTGGGGCGCTAGCGCGGGTTGGCTCAGGCCAGGGTCTCGACGCCCAATAGTGGGGGCGAGGGTACGTAAGGCGACGGAATATTCGTATTAGTGCTTCTTACGCGTGATCTTTGGCGCGACAAATTCCTGAAACAAATTGCCGAGAGCATCGAAACCGATGCCGTAGGTCGCGTTGCGGAGGATGGCTGCGGTTTTATCCCGATCCGCAGCAGGGTAGTAGTAGTTGGTGATAAAACCAACGCCGTAGCGCTGGATGAAACTGGAGTAGCAGAACTGATCCTTCTTGTTATCCCCGCGGCAGACGAACGCCCGGCTGATGGCGTAGAGCGCGCGGGAGCCGTTAGAGCCAGTTCCTTTGTAAAAGTAACGTGGGTCCTGTTTGAAAATGGTGGGCATCACGGTCTTTTCCAGTAACAAGCTCGTGCCGTAATCCGCGAAGGCGGCGCCGTAACGTTTGCCGTAACCCTGCGCGCCCTGGCCGAATCCCTTGTGGGTATTTTGCGCCTGCTGGACCCCTGCGGCGATGCCGTTAATGACGAATGCCGATGGATCGAACCAGGTGCGCGCGGTGAGTTCCAGCTTCTGTTTGGCGTTCAACGGCGCGGCGTCATGGTCGTAACTGGTGAAGAAGTTCGGCACCAGGCCGAAGATGCGCTGCTGCTCCTCGACTTTGATCTGCGCCTCGGCCAACTCGGCCTGGGTTTGTGTGACGGTGACTTCGGTGGTGAGCGTGTCGATGACCAGCGCGGTTGGAGTTAGATTCAAGGTCTCGCCGTCATGCAGGTCGGCGATGACGGTCTTCGCCGCGAACCCTTTCGCGGAAAACGATAGGCGGAAGGTTCCAGCCGAGAGCTCCGCGAAGACGAACGAGCCGGTCTCCGCCGATTCCGTTTGCCGGCCGCCGGGCGAAAGCTCGACTTTGACGTGGGCAATGGACGACCCACTGGAATCGACGACGGTTCCATTGATGATCCCCGTTTGCGCGAGAGCCAAGGGAGCCAGGAGGGCCGCGAAACACCAAAGCATGACAATTTGATGCGTCCTCACGGCCAAGGGTGCATAAAAACGACGCACCCTCGCTCTCGCCATTCTCGGCTTCTATACATTAGTTGCAAACTGGTGTTCCAAGTCCAAGGCGCCAATTTGACCAAGGCGACAACACCGAGCGTCGCTCGCGTTTGCAGCTCACCGAGCTCGTTTCTTTGATATTCGAGCGCGTCGATTCTAAATGTCCCCGTCGATCGCATGCGGACAGCCGATTCCGGGACTCAGCCCGCATGCAGGACCGCTCGAAACGCATTTTGGAGAACGAGGAAAATGGTCTAGTGCTTCTTAAGCGTGATCTTCGGTGCAACAAATTCCCGGAACAAATTGCCCAGCGCGTCGAAGCCGATGCCTATGGTGGCGTTGCGCAGGATAAGCCCTGTTGACTCCCGATCCGCCGCCGGGAAATAGTAGTTCGTGATGAAGCCCACGCTATAACGGTCCAAGAAGGAGGAGTAGCAGAACTGGTCTTTCTTGTTATCGCCGCGGCAGACGAAGGTCCGGCTCAGGGCGTAGAGCGCGCGGGAGCGTATGGAGCCCGTCCCTTTGTAAAAGTAACGCGGATCCTGCTTGAAAATGGTGGGCATCACTGTCTTTTCGAGTAACAGGCTGGTGCCGTAATCCGCCAGGCCCGCACCGTAACGTTTGGCGTACCCTCGCGCGCCCTGGCCGAAGCCTTTGTGGGTATTTTCCGCCTGCCAGACACCGGCGATGATGCCGTTCGTGACAAACGCCATCGGGTCGAACCACGCGTGGGCCGTGAGTTCCAGCTTTTGTTTTGCGTTCAAAGGCGCGGCGTCATGATCGTAGCTGGTGAAGAAGTTCGGCAGCACGCCGAACAGACGCTGCTGCTCCTCCACCTTGATCTGCGCCTCGGCCACTTCGGCCTGGGTTAGGGTCACGGTCACTTCAGAGGTGACGGTATCGAGGGCCAGCGCTGTAGGCGTAAGATTCAGGGTCTCGCCGTCGCGCACTTCTGCGGTGATGGTCCTATGGGCGAAGCCCGGCACCTTAAAACTCAGGCGATACTCTCCGGCGGCGACGTCCGCGAAAGAGAACGTGCCGGTCTCTGACGATTCCGTCCGGCGGCCGCCTGGGGAAAGCTCTACGTTAACATGCGCTATGGACGATCCACTGGAATCGACCACGGTTCCGCTGATCGCACCTGTTTGCCCAAAAAATAATGAAGCCAGCAATGTAGCGACGCACCAATGCATATAAGGTTGACGCGCGCCGAAGGCTACGCGGCGCAAAAAATTGAGCAATTCATGGAAATGTTACATCGACGCTGGTGATCACTTCCACTGGTTCGCCGTTCAACAGAGTCACACGGTAGACATACTTGCTGACGGCGTCGCGCGCAGCGGCCACCAGCAGCGGATGACCGCTGATTAACTGGAGATTCTGCACCGTGCCGTCTCGATTAAGGAAGACGGTGAATCGGACGATGCCGGCAATGCGCGCCTGCGCGGCCAAAGGAGGATAGACGGCGTCCGCCTTGGTGACCAGATTCGCCGCCTGCACGTTCCCGCTGACGCGGATGCGCTCCGGCGTCCTCGAACCGCCTCCGCCTCCACCGCTGGGAGCCGGAGGCGGCGGCGGGGGCAGTGAAGCGTAACCCTGCGCGCTGCTGGCCTTCAACTTCTTCTCGGCCAGCGCCTTTTGCACCCAGTCATCGGCGATGGCAACCTCCGCCGCCCACTGCTGTTTCGAGTCCGCCAGATCGGCGCGCTCGCGAATCAGCAGGTTGATATACGCCATCGCGTCGTCGTAATGCGGATCGACCATCAGCGCGTGATTCAGGTTGGCGATGCCGTCCTCGATCATTCCTGCATACTGGTGCTTCAACGCCGCCCGCTGGGGATCCGGCAGAGGACCCGGATCCTCCGGCTTCATAAGGACCTCCGCGCGGGCCCCAATGTACGGCCCATACCATTTGCCCCAGGCGATTACCCCCAGCGAATAATACGCCTCTTTATTGGCTGGATCGACGGTCAGCATGCGCTTGTTCCACTCGATCGCCTCGTCGAAATTCTTGCTATTGTACGCCAGACTCGCCAGCGACGCGATGGCGGTTTTATTGATAGCGTCCATTTCCAACACGCGCTTGAACTCGGACTCCGCAAGGCGCGCCTGCTCCTCGTTTTCCGGCGTTCTCGCGCCGGGGACCCACAACGACATGTACGTGGTGCCGAGGTAGAGGTGTGCATTCACCGAACCGGGATCGTGACCTACGGCGCGTTGAAACAGCTCCAAGGCCTTCTGATAATTCGCGGAACGAAACGCCGCCACGCCCTCGTTAATGAGCTCCCGGGAATCCTGGGCGCATAATAAGGGCGAAATCAGGAAGCATAAAGCGATATAAGGTCGCATTTGTGCTCATGATATCCCAAATGTCCGCTACCCAGCTCCCGAATGGATGCCTGCACCCGGCGCCTGCTCGTCCATGACGCGCGCCTCCAGTTCCAGCATTCGTTGCCAACGCTCGGCGACCGCATCGCGATCTGAGACCTTGTAGGCAAGCTTCAGGAATACGCGGTAATGACCTCGCTCCGATGCGAACAGGGCCTGGTAAAACGAAGCCAGTTCCGAATCCTGACATGTTTCCGCCAGCAGCCCGAACCGTTCGCAGGACCGCAGTTCGATCAGCGCGGAAACCAGCAGGCGGTCGACGACTTCGTTCGGGCCTCCGAGGCGGACCAGTTGCCGCAGGGCGTTCGAATACGGACTCTTGTGTGCGCGGCTTAGCCTTCCGCCGCGTTTCATCAAAAGGCGGGCAACTTGCGCCAGATGCGCCGCCTCATCGCGAGCAACACTGGTCATGGTCTCCACCCAACCCGGCGTCCAATCGTCAGGCCAACGCGTCATCAGCTCCATGGCGTTGTTTGCGGCCTTCTTTTCCAGAAACGCATGATCGATCAACAAGGCGATGGGATCGGCCAGCACCCGTCGAGCCCATTCCGCGGGAGTGCGGGAATGGAGCGGCAGTTCATCCATGGCTTCGCGCAGGTTCAAGGGCACACATCAAGTATCGCTGTCCTAACGCTTTCGAGGGGCGCGGGACTTTAAGCTATTTTGCTTCACCCGGAGCTTCACGATCCTCTCAATGAGCCGGTAGGGGATCGGCCGATCGAGAGGGAATTGCAGGTTGCCCTTCTCTCCGGCGTAGACTGAAATTGCTTTCTCCAGCTTGGCGTCTCCCCTGACCGGAGGATACAGCCCGATATGCTTTTTGAAGGCTGCGAAGTACACCAGGATGCCGTCTTGCCGAAACGCCGGCATGCTGTAGCTGATGACCTCCTGCGCGTCCGGCGCAGCTTGCCTGATCGTCAACCTGATCTTCTCGAGGATCAATTGAACCTCCGGCGAAAACGACGCGATGTAGCTGTCAACATTCTGGGGCGCGAGCCCGCGAGCTGGCATGATTCCCTCCGACTCCGGCCACGAGTATAAGCAAAAATCCCCGCGAGATAGGAAAGATGGAATGTGCTTGAATCCTTTCGCGTCTGCTATGGTGTGAACATGTCGCGCGCGGCCGGATGCCTGTTATTGGTTGTAACAGCGGCTTCCGCCCAGCACCTCTACATCGATGCGACGCGGGAAGAACTGGCGCGCGCCGTTCCGGAACTGGCAGCGTTACAGCCTGCCTCCGACGCAGACAAGCTCGACAGGTTGCTGCGCTCCGCGGCGGAGACCCTGAACAGCTCCTTGGAGCTATTCGTCGATGTTTCCGCGGCGGAGCATATCGACGAAATGCGCTTTGACAGCTCCGTCGCGGCATCGAGCCGGGTCGAAGATTACCGCTATGGCATCAGACCGACGCTCGACGGCGGCGAGCAGTTGTTCAACGAGTTCCGCATCGACCCGAAGACGGGTGCAACGGCGCACCAGCCGGAGTCGATCCAATTCCTGACGCTGGGCCATTTCATGCAGACGCTCAGCTACCTGATGCCGCAGTACCTCTCGCGGTCGACCTTCCGTTACTTGGGCACGGTGGGAAACTTTGAGGTACTGGCCTTCGCGCAGAAAGAGGGCGAGACGCCGCCGCGCGGCCACATTGTGATGGCGGCGGGCGCGGTACCGTTGCAGGGACTGGTCTGGCTGGATGCCTCGAACCGGATCGTGCGGCTCCGCACCGACCTGCTGGGCGCCGTGGAAGGCTTTCCTCTCGAAACAGCCGCGACGGATATCTGGTTCGCGCCCGTCAGTTTTATGCCCGGCTCCCAAGTGTTTTGGCTGCCCCGCCAGGTGACCGAGCATGCGCGATTCGCGGGCGGTGAATTTCACAGCGTCCACAGATTTTTGGACTATCGTTCGGAAAGCCAGGGAACGGTGGGCTTACTGGCGGAGGCGAGCACGCCCGACACCTATGAGCTGACCATGCGCGCCATCGAACTGGCGCAGGCGGGCAAAACGGACGATGCGGTTCGGGCGTTGCGCGAGGCTTTGAAGATGGACGCGAATGTTGCCGCGGCGCATTTCGCCTTGGGGAACGCCCTGCGCGCGTCCGACGCAGCAGCATCAGCAATCGAATTTGCCGAGGCAGCAAAGCTCGCGCCGGATTCGGCGCTGGCTCATAATGCGCTGGGCGTCGCGCTGTCGCGCCAGGGCGATGCGAAAGCCGCCGCTGAGGAGTATCGGAAGGCCGTCGGGATTGCGCCCAAGCAGGCGGTGACGCATTTCAACCTGGCGCAGGCCTTGGAAAAATCGGGCGACCGCGCCGGTGCGCTGGCGGAGTATCGAACAGCGGCCGAGCTCGCGCCCGACAATGCATCGTTCAAGGCGCGTCTGGACGCGTTCCGTCTGGATGCACCGCAGGCCAGCATCAAGGTGGACGTGCGGCAGGTGCTGGTTCCGGTTGTGGTGACGGACCACGACGGCCATCGCGTGACCGGGCTGAAACGCGGGGATTTTCGCGTGTTCGAAGACGGCGTGGAGCAGAAATTGGCGGCTTTCAGCGTGGAGGACGCCGAGGCGCCGGCGGCGCAAACGGCGGCGGATACCCCGGCCAACGCCCCCTCTGCGGGAAAGCCGCCCGCCACCGCAGAGGTTCCCGTCCGCCGGACTTATGTGATTTGCATCGACGCTCTCCATTCCGATTTTGGCAACATGGTGCGCGTGCGCCAGGCCATCAGGAAGCTGTTTGAAACAGAACGCGGGATCGACACGCAGTATCTGTTGATGGCCGTCGGCACATCGACGCAGATTCTGGTCAATCTGACGAGGGATCCGCAAAAAGTTCTGGACGCCGTGGACGGCAAGGATTTTCAGAAAGTGTTTTTGGCCAGCCGCAGCGGCTCCACGCGCGAGGAAATAAGGCAATTCATCCGCCGTATGGATGAAGTGCGCCAGGCCTGTGATCGGGGCCAGCCCGACTGCGATCCCGGCAAGAGGGAGTTACCCAGCCGCGCGGACGCCATCGAGCGCCAGGAACGCATCGTGAACATGTCTTTTCTGGATCAGTTGCGCAACCTCGTCCTGCAACTGGCGCCAGGCCACGAGCGCCGCACGGTCGTAATGTTCTCCGACGGCTTTCAGCTCATGCCCGGCAAACAGGCTTACGACATGCTGGCCGGCTACTTTGACTCGTTCCGATCCTTGCAACTGCGCGGTCTCGACCCCTTGGCTGGCCTTGACTCCGTGACTCGGATGGCCGCCAACAACAACATCCCGTTCTACACTATCGATTCGCGGGGCCTTTATACATCGGGTTTCTACGACGCCTCCGGCGGCGGCACCGCTTCCAGAATGGCGCCGATGGTGCTCGCCGCAACTACCGCCGCGGAGACCGATGCAGGGCTGACATTATCGGGGATCGCTGCGGATACGGGGGGCGTTGCCTATCAGAACAGCAACGATCTGTTCAAGGGCTTAGAGCGCGCCTTTGCCGACGGACGCCAATACTACATGCTTGCCTACGTGCCGTCGAATGGGGCGGTGGACGGGAAATTCCGGGCGATCACGGTGCGGCTAAACAACGACAAATTGAAAATCCAAACGAAGAAGGGCTATTGGGCAGACGCGCCTTAGTGCGAATGCTGGCAACGCCTGGCCCTAGGGGCGCGTCTCTGGTGCCGGAGGTCCCAGGTCGCGCTGAAAGTGGTCGCCACGGACCACGCCGGCCATCCGGTAACCGATCTTCAGCCGGGCGATCTGCGTATCATCGAAGACGGATCGCCGCAGTCCATTACGGCGCTTCGCCGGGATCCAAGCAACACAGCACCGACAGTCGCCGTTCTGCTGGACTTAATGGATTTGAGCTCTCCGCAGCGCAACGCCGCGGCGAATCAATTGAGGGACGCCCTGCTGGGGGGCGCGGAAGCTTCCGCCCCTATTCGCCTTTATATCTTGGTATCCAATGGCGGTTTATATCCGGTTCAAGGTATAGGGCGGCAACTCGATCAAGCGTTGCAAAAGGTAAGTGGAGTGCGCCCCTTGGACCTGAGGGCCGACCCGGTGGAACGCTTCAAGACAGTCTATTCCGCCTTGGATTCGATGGGTCAAGAGATGGCCCGATTCCCTGGTCCCAAACAATTGCTATGGATCACGAACGGGGTTCCGAGCAGTATGAAGATGGTTCAGGGCTGGATGGACCTGAAACCGCGGTTGTTTCAACTCGCCGCGCAGTTCAATCGGGGCGACATTGCGGTCTACACACTCGATCCGAGCCTGATACTTGGCACTCTGAACCGGGATGGCCTGGAGGTGTTGACGGCAGCGACCGGGTGCCGGGGATTTAATAGCAGCGATCTCAAAATGGCCCTGACGCAAATGGGAACCGATACTGCTGCCACCTATCTGCTGGATTACAATCGGTCGCAGTTAAAAAAGCCGGAAGGCGCGTTTCATACGGTGCACCTGACATCGAATCGCAAAGGAGTGCGTTTAGTCAGCCAGCAGGTTTATCTGGCCGCCGCGATTCATGCGCCGGCTAAGGGAGCGCTTCCGCCGGAGCCCGCGTTCACGTTCGTGGGATCGGTGCAATCGATCACAGGCCAGAGCATGGTTTTGAAATTGGACGATGCACGGTTCGTGGTGATTGATTTCGGCCGGAATGCGAAGGTGAATCTAAGTATGAGAGACCGTGCGAGCGTGTAAAGAACTGGTCGCGCGATCCGAGAACGGAATGCACGATACGCTCGCGGCCGAGGTTTCTTATAGCGGCAAAACCGGGGAGGATTATCGGGAAATACGGGTGAATGGCCAGCCCTCCCAAAAGTCGTGGGCGGAACTGGGCGGCGACATTTCCGCCGGAGAGTTTGGAAGCCTCGTCCGAAGCCTGCTTCGGAATCCAGCTGCGGATTTCCATTTCATCAAAGAAGATCAGGTTGGCGGCGCGGCTGCCGCGGAGTACGGCTTTCACATCAGCCGTGCACAGTCGGATTGGAAGATTCTGTCCGATTATCAATTCATCGTTCCAGGCTACACTGGCCGCATCTGGTTCGACCGGTCGTCGTACCGGGTTTTGCGAATCGAAAGGGCGGCGGAAGGGATTCCCTCCGCTTTCCCGCTGCGCAGCGTGGAGGGCGATGTGGCCTTCGGCAAGATCAAACTGGGGTCATCCGATGCCTACCTTCTGCCGGTGCAAGCGGAGACGCGCGTTTGTGTCTGCGATCGCCAGGAGTGCAGCAGGAAGACGATCGATTTCCGCGAATACCGGAAATTCACAGCGGAGTCGAAGATTTCCGGGCAATAGAAGGAACGGCGACTCCCTTGACGAGTAGCCAGAGCGCGAGGGCCACCTCGAAAAGCGCCATCGGGACCCACATATAGTTGGTCAACGGTCCGCCGAGCAATCCGGCGAGTTGCGCGGGTAGACCCACGGCCAGCAGCGCCGAGGCGATCACGCCGAGCCAGGCCAGCACTACGGGGATGCTCCGAGCACGCAGGAAAAGGTAGGAGAAGAGCGTACTGCCCAGCGCGAAGCAGGTGGCCGAGACGAGCGTGTAGCTGCCGCCCGCCTTCAGCAGCAGGGCTCCCAGTGCAATGTTCGCCGCCGCGTCCGCGCCGGATGCCGCCGCGCTCGCCTGCGCAACCGAGAGCAGCCCCACCGTAGAGACGGCGGCAACCGCACCGATTGCGCCTTCACCTACGCGGCAGCACAACGCCAGCATGGCGATGTCCGGATCCTGATCGCGAGTGAGGGCGTAGAGCGTAACAGCCAACACTACCGCTTCCACGAACATGGCCAGCCCAAGGACGGATGTCGCGCCGATGGTGGTGGCATGTTGGGCGATGCTGGCGAGAATCGCGGCCGCCCCCTGGGCGCCGGCGGTTGCCCGGCCGAACAGGACCGTGCTGGCGACACCGGTGGCGATATAGAGGAGGAAGGTAACGCCGGCAAGCCGGGCGTTTGCGGGGCGGGTCATAATAGACAGAAACGCTCAGCCGCCGGCGAAAGTTCCACCGATCTCGCTGCAAGGTGATTGCGGAGCGGGTATAGTTTGCGAGCCTTTTTCCAGATAATCAAGCCATGGACTCACTTCTTTGGCCGCTAAAACTGGTTGCTGCCGCTCTGTGCTCGGTCGTCGCCGTGGCCCAGAGTAGCGTCGAAATGGAGCCGTCTCTGTTCGTACAACTTCCGGGAGGCAAAAGTCCTGCCGGAGCCGTCCAACTGGTGTGGATCCCGGCGCCGCTTGAAAAATATTGCCTCGGGAAAACCCACGACCAATGCGCGTCCATGGACTATTGCATTCGCACCACAAACAAGAACGTCCCCATGTGCCGGAACCTAGCCGAGGAGCTGGCGCACCTGCCCGCCTACCCCGCGGATATGCGTCCCAGGCGGATGATGAGCATAGGCCTCTATTCAGCCACCGGGATGAAAGGCTGGCCGGAACTGCAAGAGTATGTTGCGCACGCGACCAAGGACAACTTACTGCATTTCTCCCTGTCGGCGCAGGTCAAGGCCAAAGTCACCTTCACGCGAAAGCCCGACGACGATGACTTTCAAGTGCTCGAAATCCTGTCCGTCCCCAAGCCCTGAGGCCCCCAGTATGCTAGGAAAGCTTGGCAAAGCAGGAAAACTTTCCAATGGCGCAAACCGGTCCGTCGCGGCAGGGAAGAAGGACGAGCAACGCGTGGTCCCGAATCGCGAATTGGGGGTACGATGACAAAACAAATGGTGAGCCGGGCGGGGCTCGAACCCGCGACCACCGCATTAAAAGTGCGATGCTCTACCAACTGAGCTACCGGCTCTTACGTGGGAAAACTCTATTGTACCGCGCGACCCATCACGGAAGCCAGTTTTGCCAGGCCCGTGCCGACATCCGCGCCCAGGTGGATACGCAGCGCGCGACGGCCGCGCTCCACCAGCACTTGTAAATCACCGCGCGCTTGCGCTGCCTTCACCACGCCGAACGTGTATTTCTGGCCGGGCACTTGGAGGTCCGCCGCGTCGTCCGCCGTGATCTGGAGGAAGACGCCGGTATTCGGCCCTCCTTTATACGCCTGCCCCGTGGAGTGCAGGAAGCGCGGACCGAAGCCCAGGCAAGTCGCCACCTTTTTCGTATCGCGCACCTGGGTGCGGATGGCCTGCAGCGCTGCCTCGTGCTCGTCATTCATCTGGATGTAGCCGAGCAGCGCGAAGTAGTCGCCGGGTTTCAGTGAGCCGAGATGCTCCCGCAGCGCACCTTCCAGCGTCGTCGCACTCGTTTTTCCATAGAGGGTGACGCCGTCTTCGGTAAGCGCCGGCGTCTCGGCCGGGAGGGAGCCTTTCTCTTCGAACTCCGTGGTAAGCTTCCTAGTCGCGATCTTGCTGGCTTCTACATCGGGCTGATTGAAGGCGTTGATGCCGATCACCGCTCCGGCCACGGCGGTGGCGATTTCCCAGCGGAAGAATTCCTGGCCTAAATCGTAGGCGCTGTTGAGCTCGATGCGCACGACCGGCTGCCCTGCCTCGGACAGCGTTTCGACAGCCTCATCCTGCGCGGCTTCGGGAGCCGAATCGAGCCGCAGATAGACGAACACCCGGTCCTTGCCATACACCGCAGGCGCGCCTAACGCCTCGCGATCGACCGGGATCAGGCCTTTGCCGTCCTTGCCGGTGGATTCGGCGAGCAACTGCTCCAGCCACGCGCCGAGGTCGTGAATGCCGGGCGAGGCTACGATGGTCACCTTATCGCGTCCGGCTTTGGCAAGCGTACCGAGCAGCACACCCAACAGCACGCCCGGATTCTTTTCGGCAGGCGCGCAGGAGGAGCACGCCAGCGCCATGTTCGACGCGCCTTCTAAGAACTGCACCACGTCGATGCCCATGGCTGCTCCGGGCACCATGCCGAAATCGGAGAGCGCGGAGTAGCGTCCCCCAATCGATGGCAGACCGAAGTAAATCCCACGAAACTTGTCGCCCTCTGCCACCTGCTGCATTTTGGAGCCTGGATCGGTAACGGTATAAAACTGGCTGCCGTTGCGACCGGAACGTTCAAAGAAATATTGCTTGAAGATATTCGGCTCCAGCGTGGAGCCTGATTTACTCGACACGATGAACAGCGTCTTCGCCACGTCGATTTGCGACTCAATGGCGCGAATCTGCGCGGGGTCGGTCGAATCCAGTACGTGGACCTTCGGGAACCCCGGCTGATCACCGAAGGAGAGCTTCAGCACTTCCACGCACAGGCTCGATCCACCCATGCCGAGCAGCAGAATATCGGTGAATCCACCCGCTTTCACATCGGCGGCAATTCTGGCAAACTTTTCGCGATTCTCAAGCTGCGCATCGGCGATGCCGAGCCAGCCCAGCCATTTTGATTCGTCCTCGCCTGTCCACAGCGACGCGTCCTTAGCCCACAGCCGGCGCGTTTTTCCGGCGATGCTCCATTGTTCCAGCGCGTCTTTCAATAAGGACGCCTCTTCGAAACCCAGCGAATACGTCATCGCGTTAGCGGGCTTCACGGGAAGTTTGCACTTCGGGTCCACTGTGTTGAGCAGCTTGTCGAACGGCTCGGCAAAGAGCTTCACGCCCTGCTCCACCAGATCGGCCGTGACCTTGTCGATGGAGATGCCGGAAGCGGCCAGCTTCGCCATGGTCGCCTTCGCTTCGTCGATCCCCTGTTCCAGTGTCGGACGTGCTTCGCCGTGATCGCGGAAGGCATCGAGCGTAGCCGGTGGAATGGTATTCACCGTATCCGGTCCGATCAGTTCCTCCACATAAACTACATCGCGCATTTTGGCGCTCTTCGTCGAGGTGCTGGCCCACAGCACGCGCTGCGTCATCGCGCCGCGCGCCTCCAACGCATCCCACTGCGGACCGGAGAAAATTTCCAGATACTTTTGATACGCCAGCTTCGCGTTGGCGATGGCAACCTTACCGCTGAGATCGGCCAGCGACGGATCGCCTTTGATGTAGCCCTCGATTGCCGAGTCAATACGGCTCACGAAGAAACTGGCGACACTGGCGACACGCGACGGGTCGGCACATTTTTCCAGGCCTCGGATATAGGCGCGCGCGACCTCCGCGTAAACGTCCTGCGAAAACAGCAGCGTCACGTTGACGTTGATACCGTCGGCGATGGCCTGCTCGACGGCCGGTAGTCCCGCAGCGGTGCCGGGGATTTTGATCATCAAATTCGGACGATTGACCGCCTTCCACAGCCGCCTGGCCTCTTCCAGCGTCCCGGTCGTTTCATTCGCGAGGAACGGCGACACTTCCAGGCTCACATACCCATCCCGCCGGCTTGTCCGGTCATAGACGACGCGCAACACGTCCGCCGCATCCTGAATATCACGAATGGCAATGTGTTCGTAAATGCCCTTGGCGTCCAGCCCGGGATCGTTTTGAAGGCTGGCCAGAATGTCGGAATAGTCGTTGCTCCCGACGATGGCTTTTTCGAAAATGGCGGGGTTGGAGGTGACGCCGCCCAGGCCGTCCTGCTCCACCATGCGCGCCAAACCGCCGCCGGTCAACAGATCGCGGCGAATGTTATCGAGCCAGACAGATTGCCCGAGTTTCGAGAGCTCGGTGAGACGGTTTTCGATGTGCGTGGAAGGGGTCATGTGGTCCTCTAGATTATCTTAGAGGGAATCCACGCGGGAAAGTTTCTGAATTTCCTGTTAGCGCTTTGCAGCGTGTTGACGGCGGGAGCGTGCGGCACGAGTCCTGCCGGCCCTGCGGCGCGAGGCCGGGGATTTCGCGCCGCGACGAGCGCTGGGACGCACTTTATTGCGCACGGACTTGCGAACGGCTCGGTGGCTGCTCGCGGCGGCCGCCTGTTTGCGATGCGCCGTAGCGGCCGAAGCCGGCAGAATCAGCGCGGCGAGCAGGCAGAACAACAGCAGAATACGCTTGGTCATAATCTCTTCCGGTAAAGCTATGGAACATTATGACACATTTTTGTTATGCCAGAATCTCCTTCACCACCTCCGCCTTTTCTACCCCTGTCAAACGGACATTCAGCCCCTGATAGTTGTACGAAAACCGTTCGTGGTCGATGCCGAACTGATGCAGGATGGTGGCCTGAAAGTCGCGGACGTGAACCGGATCTCGCGTGATGTTGTAGCTGAACTCGTCGGTTTCGCCGTGGACCACGCCGCCCCGGATGCCTCCGCCGGCCATCCAGAGGCTGAAGCAGCGCGGATGGTGGTCGCGTCCGTAATCGGTGGGCGTCAGCTTGCCCTGCGAATAGATGGTGCGTCCGAATTCGCCGGCCAGGATGACCAGAGTGTCGTCCAGCATGCCACGCTGTTTCAGATCCTGAATCAGCGCGTACACGGGCTGGTCGATCTCCTTGCACTGCGATGCCAGCACCTCGGGAAGATTGCCGTGGACGTCCCAGCCGCGGTGATAAACCTGCACGAATCGCACGCCGCGCTCAGCCAGGCGCCTGGCCATGACGCATGTGTTCGCGAACGACCCCGGTTTGTCGCGCGCGTCCATGCCGTAGGATTCCCAGGTCGATGCGGGCTCCTTCGCCAAATCGGTCAGCTCCGGAACCGATGCCTGCATCCGGAACGCCATCTCATACTGCGCGATGCGCGTCTTCGTCTCGGGGTCGCCCAGCTTTCCATACGTCAGCTCATTCATTTGCGACAGGCCATCCAGCATACTGCGGCGCACCGCCGTCGGCACGCCGTCGGGATTATTAATGAAAAGCACTGGATCGCCCGAACTGCGCAAGCCGACGCCTGAATACTTGCCGGACAGAAATCCCGCGCTCCACAGGCGGGCGGAGATCGCCTGCACGTTAGCCTTCGGATGATAATGCTTCGCTTGCAGTACCACGAACGACGGCAGATTCTCATTCATGCTGCCGAGTCCGTAACTGAGCCACGATCCAATGCAGGGACGCCCGGCGATCATGAATCCGGTCTGGAAAAACGTGATGGCAGGCTCATGATTGATCGCCTCCGTATGCATGGAACGGATAATAGCGATGTCGTCCACCATCTTCGCCGTGTTCGGAAGCAGTTCGCTGATCCAGGCGCCGGATTTGCCATGCTGCGCGAAGTTGAAGACCGACGGAGCAATGGGAAAACGCGTCTGGCCGCTGGTCATGGTCGTGAGGCGCTGGCCGTTGCGAATGGATTCAGGCAGGTCCTTATCGAACATGTCCTTCATCTTCGGCTTGTAGTCGAACGTCTCCATCTGCGGCGGCGCGCCCACCAGATGCAGATAAATACAGCGCTTGGCTTTGGGAGCAAAATGCGGCAGCCCCGCCGTCTGTCCCTTTAATAAGGACGCGAGCGCCAGCGCGCCGATGCCCTGCGCGCCGCGCGCGAACAATTGCCGCCGCGTTTCCTCATGCGCCATGCTCTTGGCGATCGGATCAATGGGGTGGTTCATTTGTTCAGGACCTCATCGAGATTCAGCAACTGACTGGCGAGCATCGCCATCGACGCCAGCTCCGCCGGAGGCAGTGCGGGGTCGCCCTTGCGCTCACCTTGATTCAGGAATTCGCGCGCGTCCGCCTCATGCGAGGAATAATACTCCCGGAAATGTTCGTACGACTTTTTCGCGATGACTTTTTCGGCCGGCGTGAGAGGCCGCACCAGAATGCGCGTGGCGATGAACTCCAGTTGCGTGTCGAAATCGACCGTCATCTGCATGCTGCGCTGCGCTAGCTCGCGCGCCGCTTCGACGAACTGCACGTCATTCATCGTCACCAGCGCCTGCAGCGGAGTATCGGTCCGCTCCCGACGCACAGTGCAATTTTCACGCGTCGGCGCGTTGAAAATATCCAGGCTCGCCGGCGGGGCACTGCGTTTCCAGAACCAGTACATGGACCTGCGGTACAGCCCCACGCCCGAGTCCTGTTTATAAAAGCGCGTGTTCGATCCATCCATCGCGACGGCTTCCCACACGCCCTCCGGCTGATACGGCTTCACGCTGGGTCCACCGATCTGCCCGGCTAATAATCCCGACGCGGAGAGCGCGTAATCGCGCACCATCTCGGCATCCATGCGGAAACGCGGCGCGCGGCTCAGCAGACGATCCTCGGGATCCTTCTCAAGCTTCGTTTGCGTCACCGCCGCGCTTTGCCGGTAGGTGGACGACATCACGATCTGCTTGTAAAACCGCTTGATGTCCCAGCCGTGGTCGCGAAAATCGACGGCCAGCCAATCCAGCAGTTCCTGGTTCACCGGAGGCTCGCCCTGGCTGCCGAAATCCTCGGCGGTCTTCGCCAGACCAATACCGAAAATCTCTTGCCACATGCGATTCACGGCCACGCGCGCCGTCAACGGATGATCCTCCGTAAACAGCCAACGCGCCAACCCGAGGCGGTTGCGCTCCATGTTGGAACGCATCGGAGGCAGCACGGCGGGCGTGTTCGCGTCCACTTGTTCCCGACGCTGATCGTAAGCGCCGCGATATAGAATCCAGGCTTTGGGCTTGGCGTCGGTGCGCTCCTCCATCACCAGCGAAACCGATCCACGCCGTGCGATCTTGTTTGCCTTGATGTTCAGGTCGGCCTGTTCAGCGGCAAGCAGCTTATAAGGTTCATACAGCCTTTGCAAATAATACGTCCGCAGCGCGGCCTCGTCGCCCGTGCGAATCCGCGGCCAGTCGTTCAACAACTTCGCTTCCGATTCCGTGACCACGCGATTGAAAATCCGCAGATCGGAGATGGACCCGCCCTCGAACGACCGCCCGAGCGTCAACGGTGTCTCCACCTCGATGTCGCCGGGCAGTTCCGTCACCTGATTGCCCCGCCCCTGCGTCGCCACGGCGCGGCCGTTCAGATAAAAACTCAAGCCCTGCTGCTGACGCGAGCCGTCGTACGCCGCCACGATGTTGTTCCACGATCCAGGCACCAACTGCACCAGATGCGCGGCGCGAATCTCGATGCTCTTGCCGTTATCGCCGGTGATGCGCATGCCGGGAACGCGCCCGCCAACGTCGATCAACCAGCCGCGATTCCGATCCTTCTTATCGCTGTGCGCGACGATTGTGTAGCCCTGCTCGGCTTTTGGAAAATAAAAATGCACGCTGACGGAAAAAGGCTTGCCCGCGTCCAGTTTTGGCGCACCCGCCACTTCCACGCCGGTGTTCTTTTGAAAATGGATCGCGCCGTCGAGCAGATCGACGTCCTTGCCGGACTTCACGGCCGCCGCCAAATCCGGCGAGAACAACTCGCTCGCGTCATCGAAAGGCGAGTTTAGCGTGGTTGTCGACCGCTCCGCGAGCCACTGGCGAAACGCCGCGTCCGACCGCGACGCTGCCTGATCCATCTCCGCGCGAATGTCTTTCAGCCGCGCGGTGACCTTCGTCCACGTGGCGCGATCCTCCTGTTTCGGAACCACCACCAACGGAGGCGGATCCGGAACGTTATCGTCCATCACCCGCTGCGTGGTGTTGCGGAAGAATGCGCCCAGCGAATAAAAGTCCTTTTGCGTGATGGGATCGAATTTGTGATCGTGACACGTCGCGCAGCCCGTCGTCATGCCGAGAAAAATCGCGCTGAACGTCTCCGCGCGATCCTTCGCGTAAATCTCCGCGTATTCGTCCTCGATAATGCC
>Ga0075029_100000522_pt1 | contig 22095 bp, 17 predicted proteins | sample LitLauG_LLR_2013_FD_71391 | JGI IMG/M metagenome (GOLD analysis project Ga0075029, IMG submission 71391) | Freshwater sediment microbial communities from North America - Little Laurel Run_MetaG_LLR_2013 | ecosystem: Environmental > Aquatic > Freshwater > Creek > Sediment | place: USA... | reverse complement strand
AACGTTCCGCGGAGGGCCAGTGGCAGCGGTTGTGAATGGGTCCGTTGTGTGGCGAGCGTAACGCGCGCGTTATTTTGCTACCCGCACCTTGGTGCCTGTGGCTAGCGAATCCGGCGGGTTGACGATGACGCGGTCGGATTCGTTCAGGCCCGACACCACTTCCACCTCGGTGCCGTAGTCTTTGCCCATCACGATCTGCACCAGCTGCACCCTGCCGTCGTCGCGCACCACGCCCGCCTGCAGGCCTTCCGCGCGGAACAGCAGTGCGTTCACCGGCACGATCAGCGATGGCGCTTTTTGAGCCAGCGTGAGATGTACCTGCGCGAACGCTCCGGGGAGCAGCGCGCCGCTGGCGTTATCCACATCGACCTCGGTCAGGAGCGTGCGCAGCGCGGGATCGATGGCTTCCGCATTGCGCACGATCTTCCCGGGGAAGAAACGGCCGGGATATTCGGCGACGCTGAGCCGCGCCACGGTTCCCGGCAGAGCGGCCCTGGCGTACACCTGCGGGACGCTGACGTACACGCGCAACGTCTGCGTCGCAGCCAGCGCGAATAACTGCTGGGACGTTCCGCCGTTGCCCGCATTCACCAGTGCGCCGATATCCGTATTGCGCGCGGTGATGACACCGTCAAATGGAGCGTAGACGCTCTCGAACGCCACCAGTTGCTCCAAATGCCGAACGTTGGCCGATTGCGATTCCACATTGGCCTTTGCTGTTTCATATGCGCCTTGCGCGTTGTCTAAATCCTGCTTCGAAATCGCGTCCTGCATCAACGTCTTGTCGCGATTCAGCGTAATTTCTGCCAGTTTGAGCGTGGATTGCGACGTTTTCAGATCCGCCCGAGCTTGCTCCAACTGGCGATCGACTTCGGGCGAATCAATCTCGGCGAGTAGATCGCCCGTTTTGACGTGGCCTCCGATATCGACGTGCCATTTTTTCAAATAGCCGCTGGTGCGCGCGTAAATCGGCGACGCGGTGAACGCTTGCACATTGCCCGGCAGCACGATCTCGCTCCGCGGCGAGCCTCGCTTGGGCGTCACCACCGAAACCGACGGCGTGGCAATGTCGATAGTTTCTTCCCGAACGTTCGCCGCCGCGGCAATTCGCGTGACGATGCCGCGATGAATGGCCATCGCCAGTACAACAATCAGCAGCACCACCAAGGTTCCGCGAATCACCCAGCGCAACATCACTTTATTGTCGCTCATGCACTGTTTCTCCTCCGTCCGTGCACCACGCTGAAGACGACCGGTACGAAAAACAGCGTCGCGATGGTGGCCAGCGTCAGGCCTCCGATGACAGCGCGTCCCAGAGGAGCGTTCTGCTCGCCTCCTTCACCTGCGCCCAGCGCCATGGGCACCATACCGATAATCATGGCCAGCGCGGTCATCACCACCGGGCGGAAGCGCGTATAGCCCGCCTCCGATGCCGCCATTTTTGCGTCGCCGTCTTCGTGCAAACGGCCCTTGGCGAAGTTCACCACCAGAATGCTGTTCGCCGTACCCACGCCGACGCACATAATCGCTCCCATCAGCGCCGGCACACTGATCGTCGTATGCGTAAAGAACAGCGCCAGCACGATGCCCGCCATCGCCGCAGGCAGCGCCGTAATGATGATGAAGGGATCCAGCCAGCTTTGAAAATTGACTACGATAAGCAGATAGACCAGCACGATGGCCAGCGCCAGTCCGCCCGCGAGTCCTGTGAACGACGTGCGCATGGTTTGGATCTGCCCGCGTAGCACCACCTGCGCGCCGCGCGGCAGCGATTTGCGGCTGGCGTCGATGATGCGGTTGACGTCCGATGCCACGCCGCCCAAGTCGCGCCCTTGCACCGAGCCATACAAATCGATGGTGCGTTGGATATTGTAATGCGTCACCACGGCCATGCCCGCGCCGCGCGTGGTGGACGCCACGTCGCCCAGAATTTCCGCCTGCGGAGCGCCCGCGCCGGTGATGGAAACGTTTTCCAGATCGTCCAGGTTGCTGATCGTGTACTGCGGCGATTGCGCGATTAGGCTGTAGTTCACTCCGTTTTTCGGATTCAGCCAGAACGAAGGCGTAGTCTGAAAACTGCCGCTGAGCGCCACCACCATGCTGTTGGCGACGTCCTTCTCGGTGAAGCCGCTTTCGGCAGCCTTGGTGCGGTCGACAGCGATGTGCAGCTTCGGTTGATCGAATAGCTGATGAATGTGCAGGTCGACCAAGCCCGGAACCTGCTCCCTCAGTTGGTTCAGCAGATTCTGCGCGTAGACGCGGTTCTGGTCGATGTTCAGGCCGACGATTTGCACGTCGATGGGCGCCGGTAAGCCAAAGTTCAAAATCTGGCTGATGATGTCGGCGGGCAGGAACGCAAAGCTCACGCCAGGAAATTCGCGCGGCAGAGTCTTGCGTAACTGCCGCACGTACTCGTCCGTGGGGTGATGGTCTTCTTTCAGCGACACCAGAATATCCGCGTCCATGGTGCCGATGGGCGCGGAGGTGCTGTAGGAAAGATTGATGCTCGAATAGGGCAACCCGATGTTGTCGATGACGCTCGAAACCTCGCGAGCCGGAATCGCGAGGCGAATCGCCTGCTCAACTTCATCGCAGACTTTGGCCGTTTCCTCAATGCGCATGGCCGTCTTGGTCCGCACGTGCAGCTTAATCTGCCCCGCGTCTGTGGACGGGAAAAAATCCTGGCCCAGCCACGGAAACAACGCAAACGCCGCAATGCACGCCAAGAGAAATAGCGGCAGGAATAGCCACGGTACGCCGAGCAGGCCCACCAGCAGCTGGTGATACGCGTCGCGCGTGGAGTTGAACGCGCCCTCGAACCATTTCTGAAAACGCGCGAAAATATTCCACGCCGAGGGCTTCCCTTTGTGCCCGTGCGCTCGCAGCAGGTACATCGCCAGCGTCGGGACGAGTGTGCGCGACAGCACGTACGATGCGAGCATCGCGAACACCACTGCCTCAGCCAAGGGGATAAACAGGAATCGCGCGACGCCGGTTAAAAAGAACATCGGGATAAACACGATACAGATGCACAGGGTCGAAACCAGCGCGGGGACGGCTATTTGCGCTGCGCCGTCCAGGATGCCGTCGTGCAGGTCTTTACCCTCTTCGAAATTGCGCTCGATATTTTCGATCGTGACGGTCGCGTCGTCCACCAGAATGCCGACGGCCAGAGCCAGGCCGCCCAGCGTCATGATGTTGATCGTTTCGCCCAGCGCGCTGAGGCAGCAGATGGACGTGAGGATCGACAACGGAATCGAGATGGCGATGATCAGCGTGCTGCGCCAGCTTCCCAAAAACAGTAGGATCATCATGGCGGTAAGGCACGCCGCGATCACGGCTTCGCGCACCACTCCGTTCACCGCCGCGCGCACGAACAAAGACTGATCGGCGATGGGCTCAATGCGAAGTTCCGGAGGCAGTGCCGCGCGGATGGCAGGCAGTGCGTCCTTCACTCGTTGGACGATATCCAGCGTAGATGTCGCGCCCACCTTTTGCACCGTCAGCAGCGATCCGCGCATGCCGTCGCGGCGCACGACGTTGGTCTGCGGCGAGAATCCATCGCGCACGTGGCCGACGTCGCGGATATAAATCGTCGTACCGTTGGCCGATTTTATCGGCAGATCGTTCAGCTCCGCAACGGTCTTCGGGCTGGCGTTCAAATCCACGTCGTATTCGAATTGGCCGATTTTCGACGTACCAGCCGGAATGATCAGGTTCTGATTGCTAACTGCAGTAACCACGTCCGCGGGCGAAATCCCCTGCGCCTGCATCGACGCGGGAGCAAGGTCGATCATGATCTGGCGCTGCTTGCCCCCGTACGGCCACGGCACCGACGCGCCGGGCACCGTCGCCAGCGATTGCCGGATGAAGTTGGTGCCGAAATCGTTCAACTGCTGCTCGGACAGCCCCTGGCCGGAAAGCGCAAGTTGCAGAATCGGCACCGAGGATGCGCTATAGCTGATCACCAACGGCAGCGTCACGCCCGGAGGCATTTGCCGGCTGGCGGGCTGCGTCGAAGCGGTCAACTGAGCCACCGCGGCTGTGACCTGCGTGCCGGGTTGAAAAAATACTTTGACCACGCCGACGCCGTTCAGAGACGTCGATTCGATGTGGTCGATGTCGTTGACCGTGGTCGTCAGGATGCGCTCGAACACGCTGACGATGCGCTGCTCCATTTCCTCCGCGCTGAGGCCGCCGTATTGATACAGCACGCTCACCACCGGGATATTAATGTTGGGGAAAATGTCGGTGGGCGTGCGCAGGATCACCAGGGGGCTGACCAGCAGGATCAGCAGCGCCAGAACAATAAACGTATACGGACGCCTGAGGGCGACGTTAACGATCCACACCTGTGGGGGTAACTCCTCCTATTTAGTTTAGATACGAGAGCAGGGAATCGGATGCGGCAAAGCGGCCCGCCGTTCGGCATACCAGGGGACAGTTCCCGGTGTCAGTCAGGGACTCCCTGATTAATGCCGGCGTAGTTCTTCTTCCAACACGGCAGCGCGGCCGTCCTCGCCGAGCGATCGAAAAATCCCCAGCGCCTTTCTCAACTTTGCCACACCTTCGGCGACTGCGCCATTGCGCAGCAGAGCCCCGCCGACATCGGCATTGGCCTGCGCGACCTGAAGGCGAGTGCTCATGGAAGAATTCGCGGCGTCGATCCCCTCGGCGATTTTCAATTCGCGGCTGAAATCGGAAAGCGCGGCCAAAACGTTTCCGCGCTCCATCTCAATCGCGCCGAGCTTCGCCGCGGCGTCACCGATTTCGCCGCGCGCCAGCGCCTCGGCGTAAAATTTCGCTGCATCGTCGCGATTGGAGGCCAAATCACCCATTTTGGCGGCGGCCAGCGCCAGATCTCCCCGCGCTCCGCGGTCCCCTGGATGCGCCGCAAAAATCGCCGACGCCAGTTCGTAGGCTTCCTTTGTACGCTCCGCGCCGCCGAGTTCCAAATCCGCGCGCAACAGGCGGCGCTGCAGTGCCTCGGTCTCGACGGCGAACCGCCGGTGATCGGCGCGTTCGCGCGCGGCGAAAAAGACGGTGCTCGCCACAAGCGCGATTACCAGCACCGCCGCCGCCCCCACGCCCAAGGCATTCCTGCGCACGAATTTGCGAAAACGGTAGCCTGGCGTATCGATCCGTGCAATCACCGGACGCCCTTCCAGATAGCGCCGTATGTCTTCGGAGAATTGCTCCACCGACAAGTAGCGCTTGGCGGGCTCCTTGCGCAGGGCTTTCAAAATGATGGTGTCCAGATCGCCGCTGAGCTTCTTTTTCAAACGCCTGCGCGCCACGTCGCGGGTTTCATTCGGCGCCACCTCGATCTTCTGGGTGGCCTGCGGGATCGCATGCGCGTCGTCGGTAAGGATCACGGCACTGGGCCGGCGCGGCTCCATTTCCAGAACAGCCCGGCGGATGGCATCCGGAGACCGGTGCGGGATCGTGTACGGCAATTTGCCAGTCAGCAATTTATACAACAGCACGCCGAGCGAATAGACGTCGGTCGAAGTGGTGATCGCGTCGCCGCGCACTTGTTCCGGACTCGCATAATCCAACGTCATGGGACGCAATTCCGGACGCGTTTGCGCCATTTCCAGCGTCGAAAGGTCGGTTCGCAGCAGCTTGGCGATGCCGAAATCGAGCAGCTTCACCACTCCATCGGGCGTGACCAGAATGTTGCCCGTCTTGATGTCGCGATGCACCACCAGGTTCTGATGCGCGTACTGCACCGCCGCGCACACGTCGCGAAATAGCTTCAAGCGTTCGGTAATCGTCGAGGCGCGCGATTCGCAATATTGATCGATGGGCAGGCCCTCGACGTACTCCATCGCCAAAAACGGCAGCCCTTCGGGCGTCGAGCCTCCGTCGATTAGCTTGGCGATGTTTTTATGATCGAGGCTGGCCAGCACCTGCCGCTCCATGCGGAAGCGCCGCAGGATCTCGGTGGTGTCCATGCCGCGCTTCACCAGCTTCACGGCGACCTTCTGATCTCCGCGTGTGGACAACCACACCGAGCCCATGCCTCCGCGCCCGATCACTTTTTCCAGCTGATACGGCCCGGCACGGAACCCTGCTGGATACTCGCCCGATTCCTCCGAATACGGTAGCGTCGAGCCCAGGTCCACGGCAGGTTTGTTGAGGAATCCGCTCGATTCATCGTGGCTGGCCAGAAGGCTCTCCACTTCGCGGCGCATGTCGTCGTCGCGCGCGCAGACGACGCGCAGGTACGCTGCACGATCTTTCGGAGCCCGTTCGAGCGCGCCCTCAAACGTCTGCCGGATCTGCGCCCATCGCTCCGGCGTCACTTGTGCCTCCCGTCATCTCGCGATGCAGAAATGCCCGCGCCGAACTCCAGCTCCGCTTCACCGTGGCGGGGGAACAGCCCATCACCTCGGCGGTTTCTTCCACCGACAGGCCGCCGAAAAAACGCAGTTCGACCAAGCGCGCCTGCCCCGGATCCAGCGCGGCGAGCTGCGTCAGCGCCTGATCCAGCCCGATCATATCGAGCGGCTTCTGGTGCGCGATGGCCATGGTATCTTCCAGCATCACCTTCTGGCCTCCGCCGCCGCGGCGCTCCGCTTTATGCTTGCGCGCGTAGTCCAACAGGATGCGGCGCATCTGCGTCGCGGCCACGGCCAGGAAATGGCCCCGCGATTCCATGGGCGATTTTTGATCCACCATGCGGATGTAGGCTTCATGCACCAGCGCCGTGGGCTGCAGCGTGTGCTCGCCGCGTTCGCGCCTGAAATAGCTGCGCGCCAGCTTGTGCAGTTCGTCGTAAACCAGGGGCAGCAGTTGATGCATCGCCTCCGGTTTACCGCGTCCTGCCTCGCCCAGCAGCCTCGTGACTTCGCCCGTGTCGCTCATGAAAATAAGGTGCACCCCGCGCGGGGAACGTTTCGGATTATATACCATGGAGTCTATGACTCGCGCCGCATTGCTCTTCGCCCTGGCCTCGGTTGCCTTTGCCGCCCCGGCCCACACCGCCGACGCCCGCCTGAACAAATCGTTTCGTAAGCCCGCGCAGAACGGCTGGATTTACGTCCACTTGGAAGGCAAGCCCTCCGAGATCGGCTTCCAGCACGGCTATCTGCTGGCGCCGGAGATCGCGGACGCGCAAAAGGCCATCAAGCTCGCGCTGACGCACGATTCCAAGCCCTGGCAGTATTTCCGCACCGCCGCGCAGAACGTCCTGTGGCCGCACATCGAGCAGGAATATCGCGACGAGCTGACGGGCATCGTGGCGGGGTTAAATGCCAAGGGCGTGAAGCTCGACCTGTGGGACATGGTGGCAATGAACGCGTGGCTGGAGCTCGATCCGTACTACGTCAAATGGGCCGACGGCAATTCCAATCGTCCGACGGGCGACCATTGCAGCGCCTTCGTCGCCACGGGCAGCTTCACCAAGGACGGCAAGCCGGTGATCGCGCACAACAACTGGACCGACTACATGACCGGCTCGCGCTGGAACGTGATTTTTGACATCGTCCCCGAGCACGGCCATCGCTTCCTGATGGACGGCATGCCCGGCCTGATTCATTCGGCTGACGATTTCGGCATCAACGACGCCGGCATTATGATCACGGAAACGACGATCAGCAATTTCCATGGCTTCGACCCCAACGGCGTGGCGGAATTTGTGCGCGCCCGGAAAGCCATGCAGTATTCGGCGTCCATCGACGATTTCGCGCGCATCATGAAAGAAGGCAACAACGGAGGGTACGCCAACGACTGGCTGATTGCCGACCGCAACACGGGCGAGATCGCCAGCCTCGAACTCGGCTTGAAGCACGTGAACCTCAAGCGCACCAAGGACGGTTATTTCGCCGGCTCGAATTATCCCATCGATCCCGCTCTGGCCAAGGACGAGACCGATTGGGACCTGAACAACAAGAGCCTCAGCGGCAACGCGCGCCACATTCGCTGGGACACGCTGCTCAACGAAAATAAGGGCCGCATCGACGTTGCGCTGGGGCAGAAATTCCTGGGCGACCACTACGATACGTTCGCCAAAAAAGAAGAGCCCAGTGAGCGGACGCTGTGCGGGCATATCGACCTTTCGCCGCGCGGTTCCAAGCCGTGGCAGCCCGAATACGGCACGGCCGGCGCGGTGCAGAACAAGGTCGCCGACGCGACCATGGCGGCCAATATGAGCTTCACGGCGGCGGCGGGCCACGCCTGCGGCATCGATTTCAAGGCCGCGAAGTATTTGAAGCTGCATCCGCAGTTCAACTGGGAAAAGTCGTCGCTGCGCGACATGGATGCGCATCCGTTCACGGTCTTCACCGCCTCGAAGTAACGGTGCGGCCCCGCGAAGGGGACAGCCTACTGTGTCTCTAGTTCACGCATGCCACCGTTTGAACAAAACACGACCCGTGGACACAGCGGGCTGTCCCCTTCGCTTTCGGGATGCTCGTCCGGCGGTACGTTTTCCTAGCGCTCGTCAGCTTGGGCCACGCTCCGTCCCGCAAGCTAAACTAGAAGCAAAGCCGCTTCGATGAACAAATACTATCTCACCACTCCCATTTACTACACCAACGCCGCGCCGCACATAGGGCATGCCTATACGACCATCGCCGCCGACACCATCCGCGCCTTGAAACGGATGCAGGGCTATGAAGCAATCCTCACCACAGGCACCGACGAGCATGGCGTCAACGTGGAGCGCGCCGCGCTGGCGCAGGGCAAGACGCCCCAGGAGTACACCGACGTCATCAGCGAAGAGTTCCGCCAACAGTGGCAGATTCTGGGCCTGAATATCGACCGCTTCGAACGCACGACAAGCGAACGCCACGCCCGCTGCGTGCAGGACCTGTTCAGCCGTTGCCGCGAGCGCGGAGCCGTGTATAAAGGCCAGTACAGCGGCCAATACTGCATCTTCGATAACGCCTATGTGAACGACGCCAAGCCCGGCGATCCGTGCCCGGATTGCGGACGTCCCACCGAAACCGTAACCGAGGAAAATTTCTATTTCAAGCTCAGCGAATACACGGACAAGCTGCTGAAGCTGTACAACGATCAGCCCGATTTCATCCAGCCTGAAACGCGCCGCAACGAAGTGATCGCGTTTGTGAAGGAAGGACTGAAGGACCTTTCCATCAGCCGCACGACCATCAAATGGGGCATCCCCGTGCCGGACGAGCCGAAGCATGTGTTCTACGTCTGGTTCGACGCGCTGACCACCTATATGAGCGCCGTCTACGGCGAGGACCTATGGCCGGCCGACCTCCACTTGATCGGCAAGGAGATCGTCCGCTTCCACGCCGTCTACTGGCCCGCGTTTCTGATGGCCGCCGATTTGCCCTTGCCGAAGCGCATTTTCGCGCACGGATGGCTGCTGTTTGAAAACGACAAAATGAGCAAATCGCGCGGCAACATCGTGCGCGCCACGCCCATCCACAAAGTGCTGGGCACCGACGCCTTGCGCTATTTCCTGCTGCGCGAAGTGGTGTTCGGGCAGGACGGCAGCTTCAGTTACGATGCGCTGGTGGGCCGTTACAACTCCGATCTGGCGAATGGCTGGGGCAATCTGGCCAGCCGCACGCTCTCGATGATTCACCAGTACCGTGGCGGGCTGATTCCCAAATCAGATGGCGACTCGCGCATCGCGGCGGACGCGGACTCGGCTACCGCGGCTGCCCTCGAAGCGTTCGAGAAGTTCGAATTCTCCAAGGCGCTGGAGATTGTCTGGAGCCTGATCGGCGTCGTCGATAAATACATCGTCGAGCAGGCGCCCTGGAAACAAGTAAAAATGGAAGGCGGTGAGGAGCGACTTAATCAGACGCTCTATACCGCTGCTGAAGCGCTGCGGATTATCACGTCGCTGCTGGCTCCGGTGCTGCCGGACTCGGCGGCGAAGATTTACTCGCAGCTTGGGTTCACCACGCCCATCACCGAGGTGCGCACCAAGGACCTGCACTGGGGCCATCTGCCCGCCGGGCAGGCTCTGGGCACGGTCGCCGCCGTGTTTCCGCGCGCCGACGCGAAGATCGTCATCGAGAAAATGAAAGAACTGGAAACAGAAGAATACGCCCGCCAGCAGGCGGTTTTAGGAAAGACCGTGGAACCAGCAAAGCCCGAAGGTCCGGCACCCATCACGATTGACGATTTTCTGAAGGTCGATCTGCGCGTCGGCGTGGTCCTCGACGCCGCCAACGTGCCCAAGTCCGATAAGCTCCTGCACTTGCACATCGACATTGGCGAGGCGAAGCCGCGCAGCATCGTCGCCGGAATCGCCGAGGCGTACAAGCCGGAGGCGCTGGTAGGCCGTAAGGTAGCCATCGTCGCGAATCTCGCCCCTCGTAAATTGCGCGGCATCGAATCGCAAGGCATGATCGTCGCCGCATCGCTCGAAGGCGGCCCCGCGTCGTTGGTCAGTTTCATCGAAGAGGTCCCCATCGGCGCGCGGTTGAAGTAATGACGAAACGCGCGAAAAATGGGGACAGTCCTCTCTGTCCCAGCCGCAGCGAAACCGCCGCCCGGTTCTCAAAAGGCCGTGGACAGAGCAGACCGTCCTCATTTTTTGCCCTTTCACCAAGATGTTGATCGACTCCCACTGCCACCTGGATAGCGACCAGTTCGACGCCGACCGCGACGCTGTGATTCAGCGGGCGCTGGACGCAGGCGTCACGAAAATGGTTGCCATCGGCACCGGCGACGGCCCTCCCGATCTGGAAGCGGGCGTCCGCCTCGCCGACCGCTACGACTGCTTCCGCGCCACGGTCGCCGTCCATCCTCACGACGCCTCGAAAGCCACGCCCGAAGTTTTTAAGCGCCTCGCCGAACTGAGCTTGCATCCTAAGGTTGTGGCGATCGGCGAAATGGGGCTCGATTATCATTACGATTATTCCCCGCGCGATGTGCAGCGCTCTGTTTTCATAGAACAGATGCACATCGCGGCCGGCGCCCGTAAGCCCATCGTGATCCACACCCGCGAAGCCTGGGACGATACCATCGCGGTGATTCGCGAACACTGGGACACGTCGATCGGAGGCATCATGCACTGCTTTTCCGGGGGGCCAAAGGAAGCCGGAGAGGCTCTGGCGCTGGGCTTCTATCTGAGCTTCGGAGGGATCGTCACGTTTCCCAAGGCGCTGGACATTCAGGAAGCCGCGCGCATGGCTCCGGCGGACAGAATGTTAGTCGAAACCGACGCGCCGTATCTGGCTCCCGTGCCGAAGCGCGGCAAGCGGAATGAGCCGGCGTACGTGGTGGAGACGGCGTGCAAGCTGGCGGCGCTGCGCGGCGTAACAGAAGAAGAGATTGCCGCAGCCACAACTGAGAATTTCCAGCGGTTGTGCGGATGGTAAACTCAAGGGTTCCTGCATGGCATTCGGTAAGTTAGGCCAAACACTCTCGGCGCTGGAAATCTTCGACCTGGTCCGCGCGGACCTGGACAAAGTGGAGCGCGAAATCGGTCTTGAATCGATCTCTTCCACCGATGCGGTCACCTACATCGGCCAATATCTGCAATCGGGCGGAGGCAAGCGCTTGCGTCCCGTGCTGGTGCTGCTCAGCGGCAAGCTGTTCGCCGAATCGACGCCCGCGCTGATCCGCATGGCAGCCGTGGTGGAGATGATCCATACCGCGACCCTGGTGCATGACGACGTCATCGACGTAGCAAAAACTCGCCGCGGCCGTCCTTCGGTGAACGTGGTGTGGGGCAACCACACGTCGGTGCTTGCCGGCGACTGGCTGTACATGCAGGCGTTCCAGGTCGCTCTGCGGGAACGCAGTTTCCCGGTGCTGGACCTGTTGATTACGTTGACTCAGATGATGGTGGAAGGCGAACTGCTCCAACTGGAACGCATCGGCAAGATCGCCGTCACCGAAGCCGATTATATGGAGCTGATCGACCGCAAGACGGCCAGCCTCTTTTCGGCGTGCGCGCGTCTGGGCGCCATCGTCAGCGGCGCGTCCGATGAGCAGGAGGCGATGCTCGGCGAGTACGCCTGGAACTTGGGCATCGCGTTTCAACTGATCGACGATATTCTCGATTTCACGTCGCGCGAGAAGATTTTAGGCAAGCCGGTGGGCAACGATCTGCGCGAAGGCAAAGTCACGCTGCCGCTGATTTACGCGCTCGAACAGGCCGATGCGTCCGAACGCAAAATGGTAGAAACGATTCTGGCCGACGGCAACTACGACCAGGTGCCGTTCGCAAAGGTTCTGCAGATGCTGAATAAGTATCGCGGCATTGAGCGGGCGCAACAGCGGGCCAGTGAGTTCACCGAAAAGTCGCGCGAGATTATCGCCCGTTTCCCGCAGTCCCCGTATCAGAAGGCTCTCTATGCGGTCACGGATTTGGTGACCGGCCGGGACCACTAAATCTTCCCATCGCGACGCATGGCCGCAGGTTACTTGCCGGCCTTGATCGGCGTGACGCCCGGCGGCACCTTCAGCTCGAACGCCGATTCCGGCAAGCTCGGATTGATCCTGAGGTGAGATAGCTGCAGCAGGTAGAAGTCCTTGCTTTCTTTCCCCGTCAGCACTTTTTCCTGGATCGGATTTCCTTGATCCTCCGGAATCCATAGCTGAATCGCGTTGAAAATATCCCTTTTGTCCTTCGATTTTGGTTTTAGATCGATACGCGTCGTTTTTGTGCCCGCAATCGTTTCCGAAGGGCCGAGCGTGATCGTGTATTCCTTCTCCAACTCCGCGCGCCTCGTCCCGAAACCCACCAGAATCAGTGTATCCGCGGACTTGGAGAGCTTCTTATCGGTCTCGTAAATGTCGACGCTATTCGCCTTCGGATGGTACACGCGCAGTTTGCCGTTGGCGAGATGGATCCTGCGCTCATCGCGCCCGGTGAACTCGGCCAGCAGCAGAACGCTGGATTCGCTCTTTTTCATCATCCGGAACGTGCCATCTTCCGTCTTGGTCTCGTCGAACAGACTGGAGTATTCGGTGCGATGCACGTCCGCGCTCAGACTCTTGAACACCTTCGACGCCTGATCCATGCGGTTCAGCACCGCATCCAGAGTATCCGCGCCGCGCACGCCCAGCGCCGCGGCGATGAAGATCATCGCGCGCTTCACGGCTTCGTGTAGGCCATGTAGCCTTCCAGTTCCTGCTCGTCGTTATAAATGGGCTCGACGTTGACGATCGTGGTGTGGGTCTTGTATTTCGCATTCACCGCCGAGGAGGCTTTCTTGAGCAGGTCGCCATCGGAGACTCCGGCGAGCACCTGCGGATCGATCCAGAAGCCATTGCGCAGCACGGCCATGCTGGTGGCCTTGGGCTGGTCGCGGAAAATCGTTTTTGGTGTGACGAAGATGAACGCCAGAATCAATCCGACCATCACGTCGTACTGCCAGCTTCCTCGCGGGAAGTCCCAAAAAATGAAGCGTTTGATGGCACCCATGTACTCCTAGTTTAGCAACTCCGCGCGACGCCCTGAAATGGCACCCGCTTTGTTGATACTCTAACGCGGAGGCGATTTCATCATGTTCAAACGCTTGACCCTGTCGTTAAGTCTGCTGCTTTTGTCTTCCTGCGCCAAAAAAGAGGAAGGCATCGCCGCCGGGCCGAACTTCGAAAAAGACCTGCAAACCGCGTTGATCCAGGCCAAATCCGGAGCCGTGATCGAACTGCCGGAAGGCGTCTTCCCGATGACCGGGACGCTGTCCCTCACCGTCGCGAACGTCACCATTCGCGGCAAGGGCATCGGCAAAACGGTGCTGTCGTATAAGAATCAAACGTCCGGCGCGGCGGGCATCCAGGCCACGGGCGACCATTTCACGCTCGAGGGCCTGACCATCCAGGACACCAAAGGCGATGGCGTCAAAATCAACGATGTGGACGGCGTGACCATCCGCAAAGTGCGCGCCGAATGGACGGGAGGGCCGAATGAAAAGAACGGCTCCTACGGTATCTATCCGGTGAAATGCAAGAACGTGCTGATTGAGGATTCGGCCTCCTCCGGCGCTGCCGACGCGGGCATTTATGTCGGCCAGTCGAAGAACATCATCGTACGCCGCAGCCGCGCGGAGTTCAACGTCGCCGGCATTGAGATCGAAAACTCGGAAGGTGCCGACGTGTACGAAAACGTCGCGACGAATAATGCCGGAGGCCTGCTGGTCTTCAGCCTGCCCGATCTCCCGGTGAAGGGCAGCCGGCAAACGCGCGTCTTCAATAACCAGGTATTCGCGAACAACACGCCGAACTTCGCGCCGAAGGGCAACATCGTGGCTAAGGTTCCGACGGGCACGGGCATCATCGTTATGGCGACCCATCAGGCCGAGGTGTTCGGCAACGATATCCACGACAACGACACCGTCAACGTGTCGATCATCAGTTATCTCTCGACCGGCAATCCGATGAACGACGCGACGTACGATCCTTTCGTATCGCAAGTCTCCCTGCATGACAACAAAATCGGCGCGGGCGGCACGAAACCCGCCGGCGTGGCGGCGGAACTGATCGCTCCCAAATATGGGAAAGCGCTGCCGGGGATCATGTGGGACGGTATCGCCAAGGGCGACCCGCAAATCTGTATCCACAACAATGGCGACACGGGTTTCCTGAACTACGACGCGGGCGGCGAGTTCAAGAAAATGTCCACTGATCTGAAGAGCCACAGCTGCTCACTCCCGGCGCTGGCGGCCATCGAACTCCCCGGAGGCACGCGCTGAAGTGCGCCGGACGATCCTAATTTTGGCGTCGCTCGCGCTGGCGGGCTGCGGCAGGGGCGTGCGGTCGCGTCTCGAAGAGCCGTATCCGCAGAAGCTGTCCACATGGCGCCTGTTCACCGGGAAACCGGCGGAGTTGCATCCCAACCAAGGCGTCGTTCCGTACGATCTGAACACCACCTTATTCACCGATTACGCGGCCAAGAAGCGGTTCGTGTGGATGCCTCCAGGCCAAGCGGCGGTTTATAAGCCTGACGATACGTTCGAGTTTCCCGAAGGCGCGATTCTCGCAAAAACGTTTTCCTACGCCGACCGCATCATCGAAACGCGTCTGCTGGTGCATGCGCACTCAGGCTGGGTGGCGCTCCCGTATGTCTGGAACGCCGCGCAAACCGACGCGGTGCTGGACGTGAACGCCGACCCGGTCAACATCGAATGGCAGGGAACGAAGATTCACTACGCCATCCCGAACTCGAATCAGTGCCGCGAATGTCACGACCAGTCAAAGGCGACGGGTCCCATCGGACCAAAAGCGCGGCACTTGAATCGCGACCAGGATTATCCAGAAGGCCGCTTCAATCAGCTGGAGTATTGGACCCGGATCGGATATCTGAAAGGCGCGCCCGATGTTTCAAAAATCGCTCGCCAGCCGGTGTGGAACGATCCTTCGACGGGCTCTCTGGATGCGCGGGCTCGGGCGTATCTTGAGGTGAATTGTGCGCACTGCCACAGCCCGAACGGGTCGGCGAGCAACACGGGGCTATATCTGACCGATCTTCCAACCGATGCGATGCGCATGGGTTTTTGCAAGACCCCTGTATCGGCCGGACGAGCGTCGGCGGGCCTTCTGTTCGATGCCGTCGAAGGGCATCCGGAGGAGTCGATTCTGCTGCACCGCATGGAATCGGACGAGCCGAAAGTGATGATGCCGGAGATTGGCCGCACGCTGGTGCATCGGGAAGGCGCGGCGTTGATTCGCCAATGGCTGTCGTCAATGACGCTCGCGTCCCTGGCAGGCGGATGTGGTGTTGTGCGCCCGGCGATCTGAGCGGCCCGAAGTCGGACAGGATTTTGGCGGCCCATTCCGCCATCGCTTCGCCGTGCGGGCTGAGACCTTCGCCGTAGCTGAAATCCGTCACCGGAATTTTGCAAAGCTGCGCTTCGCCCGAAAATTTATACAATTGGCGCGCCAGAGCCACCACCCCGCCGGGCGTCGCATGATGGGTCAAAGGCTCGGGGCCGGCGGGCGGGACCGGAGCCACTTCGACACTGGAGCCCTCGCGCGCCTCAGCATCGACAAAGACCACGCGATCGAAGCCTTCCAAATCCGCCGCGATTTCGGGCGTCAATTGAATGACGTCCATGCACTGCCATCCACCTCCCGCACGTGCGACCGCCATCGCCGCTACGCCGTCGTCACGGCGCAGCGGATTTCCGATGGCGATAAGGAGCCCGGACACGAATTAACCTCGCCTCTTGCGGTCGAGCAGCTCGCCTTCAGGGCCCAGCAGCGTTACGTCCAGCGGCATGCGGCCCGCATCGTGCGTCGAACAGCTCAGGCACGGATCGAACGTACGGATGACGGCTTCAATCCGGTTCAGCGCGCCCTCGGTGATCTGACCTTCTTTGATATAGTGCTGCGCGGCCTGTTCCACGCCCTTATTCATCGCCAGATTGTTGTTGCCGGTGGCGATGATCAGGTTGGCCCAGGTGATCAGGCCGTTGCGATCCACCTTGTAATGATGCATTAGGGTGCCGCGCGGAGCCTCGGAGATACCGATGCCTTCGCTGGCGTTAGGCTGCGCCATGGCGCGGACATGGTCGCTCAGGATATCGGGATGTGTAAGCAGTTCCGTCATCTTCTCCAGGCAATTGATCATTTCGATCAGACGCGCGTGATGGTAATGGAAGCTGCTGAGCAGAGGCGTCCCGGCGAACTGGCGCAGCAGGCCCAACTCGTGATCCGCCTTCGGAGTGCCGCAGCTGGCAACGACGTTCAGTCGCGCTAGCGGTCCGACGCGGAACATTCCTTCGGGATACCCCATCGGCTTGTAGTAAACCGATTTGAGATACGAGTCGTCCTCGGCTACTTCTCCGAAATAATGCTCGAAGTCGGCCGGTCCGATTTTTCCCGCGATCATGTCGCCTTCCTCGTTGGCGACGCGCAGAGGGCCGTCATAATATTCCAGATGCCCGGAGCCATCTGTCAGGCCCACGAAAAGGCTGGGAAAATTCGCGAACGTCGAGGTTTCCTCGGGGAAATTACGGAACAGAGGACGGAAGCGTTCGACGGTGCGCTCGATGGCGGCGAAGCCTTCCGGCAGCAGCGCCAGCACTTGGTCGCGTTTTTGCTCGGATAAAGGCGCGCTGACGCCTCCGGGTACGGCCCACGCCGGATGGATGCGCTTCCCGGCCAGGATTTCGATAATGTGCTGGCCGATCCGGCGCAGAGCGATGCCGTCGCGCGCCACTTCCGGCAGGGCGCCGGCGACGCCCACAATGTTGCGCGCCTCGGGCGCGGCTTCCATGCCCAGCAGCAGATCGGGCGAGGAAAGATGAAATACACTGAGCGCGTGCGATTGCAGGATCTGCGCCATGTTCAAGATGCGTCGCAGACGCTCGCCATTCGGAGGAACGCCGACAGCGAGAATGGCGTCGCAGGCTTTCGACGACGCGATCAGATGGCTCACCGGGCAGATGCCACAGATGCGCGCCATCAGCGAGGGCATTTCATAATACGGGCGCCCCTCGCAGAGTTTTTCAAATCCGCGGAGCTGCGTGACGTGGAAGCGTCCGCTGGTGACGCTGCCATCGGAGCCAAGCTTCAGCGTGATTTTGGCGTGGCCCTCGATGCGGGTCACCGGATCGATCACAACGGTGCGGGTTTCCATGACTAAGCTCCAAACCTCAGGCCCGCCGCGTGCGGCGAGCGTCCCGAAAGCAGGTCGTCGAGAATTTCGTAAATTTGATCAGCCGAAGGTGGGCAGCCCGGAACGAACACATCCACCGTCACGACCTCGTGCACGGGACGCGCACGATCCAGCAGCTTCGGGATGATTTTGTTGGGCGGCGCGTGTGCAATCGTCACGTTTTGGATATAGGCGCGGTCGATCACCGCCTGCACTCCAAATGGATTGCGCATGGAGGGGACGTTCGACGTCACCGCGCAATCGCCCAGCGAGATGAGAAGCTTCGAATGCGCGCGCACTTTTTTGATCTTCGCCAGATCGTCTTCACTCGATACCGCACCCTCCACCACGGTGACATCCACCATTTCCGGAAAATCTTTGCGATCCACTAAAGGGCTGTAGATCAAGTCCGCGCGGCTGAAAATATCAAGCAGGCGCTCGTCCAGATCCAGAAAAGACATGTGACAGCCGGAACATCCATCCAGCCACACAGTGGCCATTGTCGGTTTACTCATTGTTCGTCTTCGCCTCTCATCAGCGTCAAATACGGCAGGAACTGACGCCGCTTGGTCATTTCCGCGACGGAGCGGCCTTTTTCGCTCAACGCGCCGGTGGGGCACACGTGGACGCACTTGCCGCAGCTGGTGCAGGTTTCCGAATCGCCCCAAGCCGCGGCCAGATCGGTGATGACGCGGCACTCGCCGCCGCGCCCCTCCATGTCCCAGACGTGCGCGCCTTCGATTTCGCCGCACACGCGGATACAGCGCGTGCACAGGATGCAGCGGTTGTGGTCCACCATGAAGCGCGAGTGGCTCGCGTCCACGGGCAGCTTGGGATAAATGTAGGGGAAGCGCACATGATCCACGCCCAGGTCCTGCGCCAGCCACTGCAGATCGCAATGGCCGTTGGAGACGCAGACGCTGCAGATGTGATTGCGCTCCGCAAACAGCAGTTCCAAAATGTTGCGGCGATAGTTTATGAGGCGCTCCGATTGGGAGATCACCACCATGCCCTCGATGACGCGGGTACAGCAGGCGGCCAGAAGTTTCGCCTGGCCCTGCACCTCGACGAGGCACATGCGGCAGCCCCCGTACATCGAGAGTCCGGGCACGAAGCACAGGCTCGGGATGCGCAGCTTCTGCTCGCGCGCGACTTCTAAAATAGTCTGCGTCTCCTGCGCGCTGACGTGATGACCGTCGATTTCGAGTGTGACAACGCGTGCGCTCATTTCGCGCCTCCCTCGGTGCCCGTTTCATATTCGCTGCGGAAGTACCGCAGCGTGCTCAACAGAGGATTGGGCGCGGATTGCCCCAGCCCGCACAGGCTGGTGTGCTTCACCAGATCGCACAACTCCTCCATCAAGGCCAGGTCTTTCGGTTGTCCTTGACCGGAAACGAAGCGCCCCAGCATGTTGTAAAGCTGCACGGTTCCCGCCCGGCAGGGAACACATTTGCCGCACGATTCGCTCATGCAGAACTCCATGAAATAGCGTGCCACTTCCACCATCGACGATGTTTCGTCGATCACCACCATGCCGCCCGAGCCCATAATCGAGCCGAGCGTGGAAAGCGTTTCGTAATCCACTGGCGTGTCCAGGTGCTGTTCCGGAATGCAGCCGCCGGACGGTCCGCCGGTTTGTACGGCCTTGAACTTCTTGCCGTCCGGGATGCCTCCGCCGATTTCGAATACAATGTCGCGCAGAGTAATACCCATTGGCACTTCAATCAGTCCGGCATTCTCAATCGCGCCGGCCAGCGCGAACACCTTGGTGCCTTTGCTGCGCGCAGTACCGATCGAGGCGAACCAATCGCCGCCGTTGCGCATAATCGTCGGGATGTTGGCGAAGGTTTCGACGTTATTGATCAGCGTGGGGCGTCCGAACACGCCGGATTCGGCAGGGTACGGAGGCCGGGGGCGCGGCGTGCCGCGCTTGCCTTCAATGGACGCGATTAGCGCCGTTTCCTCGCCGCACACAAACGCGCCCGCGCCCAAGCGAATCGAGATGCGCAGGCCGAACTGCGTCCCGCAGATGCTGTTTCCCAGCAGTCCGTTGCGTTCGGCATGCCGCAGCGCGGCTTTGAGCCTCGCCACAGCCAGAGGATATTCGGCGCGGACGTAAATATAACCTTCCGTCGCGCCCACCGCGTAGGCTGCGATCGCCATACCCTCCAGCACCCTGTGCGGATCGCTTTCCAGCACCGCGCGATCCATGAACGCTCCGGGATCGCCTTCGTCGGCGTTGCAGACCACCACTTTGGGCGATCGCGGCGCCTTCGCCACCGTGCTCCATTTGAGGCCCGTCGGATAACCCGCGCCGCCACGTCCGCGGAGGCCGCTGCGCGTCACCTCGGCGATCACGTCGGTGGGCGTCATCTCCGTTAACGCGGTCGCCAGGGCGAGATAGCCATCGGCACCGATATAATCTTCGAGCAGTTCCGGATCGATCTTCCCGGAGTTTTCCAGCACGATGCGCATCTGGCGGGTAAAAAACGGCGATTGCGGATTCAACTCAATGCGCTCCACCGCCGGCCCTTCCAGATTCGAGACGATGTCCGCCGCGTCTTCCATGCGCACGTGTTGATACAGCAATCCGGCCGGTTCGACGCTCACCATGGGCGCGGCGCCGCACAAGCCCAGGCAGCCGACCGTGCGAACGGTGCAGCTTTCAGGCCCGTAGCCCTGCGCCGCGGCCGCTTGCATCAGTGCTTCCTTTAACTCCGCGCTGCCGGACTGGCATCCCGCCGCGCCGCAGATGTTGATGCACGCATTGCGTCCGGCCTGAACGCGCTTGCGCTCCGCGGCTAACGCTTTCAATTCTTCGATCATCATGACAGTTGGACCTTTTCCCGCAGAAGTTCGTCGAGCGACTCCTCCGTCAGCAAGCCCGCGGTTTCGCCGTCGATCACCGCCACCGGAGCCAGACCGCAGGTTCCGAAGCAGCGTGCCGTCAGGATGCTGATCGCGCCATCGGGCGTGGTCTCCTCGGTCTTGATGCCGAGCTTCTTCTCGAGATGCTCAAGCAGAGCGTCCGCGCGCTTAATGTGGCAGGCCGTTCCGGTGCAGATTACGCAGGTATGCTTGCCCGGAGGCTTCATGCTGAAGTGGTGGTAAAACGTAGCCGCTCCGTACACCTGACTGAGCGGCAGCCGCAGACTGGTGGCGATAAACTCCAGCCCGGGCCTGTCTAAATATCCGAACGTCTCCTGCGCCGTATGCAGCGCTTCAATCAACGCGCTGCGCTGGTTTCCCAGTTTCCGCATCGTGGCGGCAACGATCTTCCATCGTTTGTCGTCGGTAGGCGCTTTTGTTGTTTCTAAGTAAAGAAGCAAAGCCGACTCCTCGATCGAAACAAGTGCAAGCGGACTGCCGATTGGCCTTATCCGGTACCTGCCGCAGGCTCAGTCACTTAGGCCCTATTGCAGATGTGCATTGCCGCATTCCGGCCGGTGCTTTGCGCGATATCACCCAGCGCTGGGCTCTGCCGGGCGGCAGTTTATTGAAAAAGCAGGCTTCCGAAGTGGGCGTGCGGGTGCAAGAGGAATCGTTGGAATTATTTACGGGAGGCTGTTTTGAAACGCCGTTTTGTCACGATCGATGGGAACGAAGCCGCTGCGTACGTGGCTCACCGCACCAATGAAGTGATCGCGATTTATCCGATTACACCTTCGTCGCCGATGGGGGAATGGTCTGACCAGTGGTCGAGCGAGGGTAAGCCGAACATCTGGGGCTCGATTCCGAGTGTGGTGGAGATGCAGAGCGAGGCGGGCGCGGCCGGAGCCGTGCATGGGTCGCTGCAAGCAGGCTCGTTGACGACGACGTTCACTTCGTCGCAGGGATTGCTGCTCATGATCCCGAATATGTACAAAATCGCGGGCGAGCTGACGCCGGCGGTATTTCACGTCGCGGCGCGCGCCATCGCGGCGCAGGGTTTGTCGATCTTCGGCGACCATCAGGACGTGATGGCCGTGCGTCCCACCGGCTTTGCCATGCTGTGCGCCGATTCGGTGCAGGCCACCATGGACATGGCCCTGATCGCTCAGGCTGCGGCCCTCGAATCGCGCATCCCGTTCATTCATTTTTTCGACGGCTTCCGCACCTCGCACGAAGTCGCCAAAATCGAGCAGCTCACCGACGACGATCTGCGCGCCATGCTGCCCTCGGAGCTGATCCGCGCGCATCGCGACCGCGCTCTGAACCCCGATAAGCCGGTGCTGCGAGGCACGGCGCAGAATCCCGACGTCTATTTCCAGGCTCGCGAGACGGTGAACCGGTTCTACGATCTGTGTCCGCAGATCGTGCAATACGCCATGAACCGCTTCGCCGTGCTGACGGGCCGCAAGTATCATTTGTTCGATTATTACGGCGCTCCCGATGCCGAACGCGTGCTCGTGATGATGGGTTCGGGCGTCACCGCGGCTCAGGAATGCGTGGATGCCCTGCGTGAGCGCGGCGAAAAAATCGGCATCGTGAACGTCCGCCTGTTTCGTCCGTTTTCTATCCACGCGCTGGCCGACGCCTTGCCCAAGACCGTAAGATCCATCGCCGTACTGGAC
>Ga0075029_100000521_pt1 | contig 22118 bp, 29 predicted proteins | sample LitLauG_LLR_2013_FD_71391 | JGI IMG/M metagenome (GOLD analysis project Ga0075029, IMG submission 71391) | Freshwater sediment microbial communities from North America - Little Laurel Run_MetaG_LLR_2013 | ecosystem: Environmental > Aquatic > Freshwater > Creek > Sediment | place: USA... | reverse complement strand
GCATGAACAAGAAAGAATCAATGGCCAAATCGATTGCACTCTACAAACAGAGGATAAATCAAGTAAATGAAAAACTACAAGAGCCAAATCTAAGTGATAGGCAACGAGCTATGTTTGAATCTGAAAGAAAAATTGCAAATGAGGAACTGACAAAAATAGAGACCGCAAAATAAATTAAAAATTCATCTTTTTACATCTGAAATAATAGTTATGAAAAACTATTGAATTATTTTGATTTATTACAGGTTGGCAGTCTCCCATGCTCATATTGGAATGCCGTTAGTTGTTTCTCCTCTTCGGCCTCTGGGAATAGCGTCTCATGATAACAAAATGAGACTGTAGATTTTATGCATGGATCGTCCGAACTGAGTTGCTCTCTTAGTCTTTCTTGTATGTTGTGGCTTGCTCCAATGTATGTTGTCTCGTGTTCAGAGCCAAGAAAATATACGCCTGATTTTACCGGTGATTTATCCACATTTTCTTTGTTAAATGGCATCCAGTCGGAATAGGACATGATATGATATTCTATGTCTGACATTTAACAGATTAGGTCAGATGGTTTGCAACAGTTAGTTTGGGCAAAAACAGTTTCCGCTAATGAAAATCATTAGTACCCTTATTAGAGGCAAACACTAACTATATGCCATGAATATCTATGACAAAAAATCAGTTCATTGTTCCCAGTGTGATAGGTTCATAGGGGAAATTGATGCTGATGCAGTTGTAGTTTTACCAAAATGCGGTAGATGCGCAAATCCATTTCCAGAAGGTGACGACAAGGTGCAGTATATAGTAAGCAAGTATAATCCAAATCCTAAAAGTCTGGTACCTGCAGATTCTACTGCTTGATTTTTTGCAAGAAATTTTAACTTTTTTGTAGAATGTTTAATTAGAAACTTGATTTAGAATTTGCTTACAGTTATCTTTTCAAAAATCAATGCCCTACATTACATGCAATAGCGATAATAACTCGAATAAAATAAGATATAAAATGCCTGTTTACTATTGCCTGGACTGCAAAAAAGTAATATTTAGCAAATATAGTGATTATGGACCAATCTGTCCTTCCTGCAAACAAAAAAGAAAACTAGAATCTGTATAATTAATTCATTAAGAGTTGGTTAGTTACTCTAGTCCTTCTCCAACATGAAACACCAGGATGTACAAACTCATATTATACCGGTACAATCTTGGATTAAAGGACTCGATTGGTATGTCTAAGTCAGGGCATTATGACACTTTGGACAAGTGGGAATATCTGTGCCAATTAATTGATTCTTTCTAGGTCTTGCCTGATATCCGCACTTTATACATGATCCAGTTGTCGGCATGATTGCTTTATTGATTATCTTGCTTAAATTAGTTCTATGGATGACTCTGGACGTGTTTTGCCCTGATAACATTATCTTCTAAATATGGGATCTGTCCTTTATGCAACATGGAATGTCCCAAATGTGGTTCTCCCATGGACAAATCTACAAAGGAGGCAAAAATCATCTATACTTGTTTTTGCTGTAACAATACAACTGAAGAGTAGTTAAATCAAGGATTATGCATTTCTATAATGGTGAAATTTGATGAGTTTTGGAATCTATTGGTGGAAGAACTGACAGCATCTAAACAATTTACAACCCAGACCAAGCCCTTTTCTGCCAAATATTCGGGAGGAAGAATAATGGTTTCCACCAGCGATACATTGTGGCCTATAGATAGATCAACAATGAGACAGATTTGGACCAAGGCTGTAACCATGCATGAAAAGATGCGATTTATTCATACAAATTATTCCCATGAGAACATTAGGACATCCTCGTATATTATTTCATTAATGAAGCACTTTATTGTTGATGAATCCAAAATGCAATGATTCTGATAAATATAATAGAGTAGAGATTCATTTTATAATATGGAAGAAAAAAAGAAGATGAAATCAAATACTGAAGAAGATTATAACAAGGCATTGGCCTCAGACGATCCTACTGTCATTACAGAGGAAGAAAAAGAACGCCTGACAAGAGAGGCAATAAAAAAATTCAAATCACTATGATGAACATAGGCTGGGTATTAACTGGTATAATTTTGCTTGGAGCAATGACTGCCTGTGCAGTTAGCTTGTATCTCAAAAGAAGAAGAGCTCCAAAGTTACCATTGAGCAGTGATGACCTTAGAATCTAAGAACCAATATCTCCTCCCAGGTATTCTCCATTCTCATCATAAACATAAAACACAGTTGCCACACTTGGATGGGCGGCATCTTTTGATGCGTTCTTGGTCATCTCTCTTGCTTTCTTTATGGCCTCTTTACGGTTGTCACAATCTTCCACTATCCAATGCCCTTCTCCTGGAATCTCAAACTTTTCTATTCCAATTATTCGAAATTTTCCCTTTGGCGGTTTAAGCTCCGGAAATTCTCTAAACACAGGCTCCAATTGGTACTATGGAATAAAAAGAAATCCTAATTTTTTATTACATTTAGATACTTGCCAAGACTGGAATCTCTACCATTGAAACAAATTGATTCTGTAATTACATGGTAGAATACATGTACTGGGAACATGGTGGTGTTAGCTCTGATGATTGTAGCTAGTTCTTTAATCTGAAAAAAGACAATTAAGAATATGATGGTCATTAAAGGAACTCAATCTGAAATGGAGAGAAAAAAGGGCCTCATTGATACATTATATCATCACTCAGACCTGTCAGTAGAGTCCATATCGTATCAAGCCGATATGAGTATGAAGCAAGTTCAGGGCATAATTGACAAGATGCGAAAGAGAGAGGCCTTGGAAGTTCTAGTAGAGCATAGTAAAACTCCTGTAGAGAAGATAATGGCAAGATCTGTTGTTAGCCTTGAATCTAGTAAAACAGTCCATGACGCATCTAAAATGATGACTAAAAAAAGAGTAGGTTGCCTAGTTGTTACTTACAAAGGAAGACCACTTGGTATTATTACAAAAGGCGATATTGTAAAGGGAGTATCTCGATATGATATTTCGTTTAAAAATAAAAATCTGGGAGAGTTTGCTACACGACCTCTGATTTATGCATCTTCCAGACAGACTATAGAACAAGTAGCAGAACTGATGATAAAAAATAAAATTCGTAAACTTCCTGTGCTGCAACAAGGAAAAGTAGTTGGAATTGTAACTGCTACCGATCTTGCATTGTTTCTCTCACCTACCAGAAGACCAGGTTTGACCGAATCAATACTCCATGCCATTACCAGGGAACAGTCCAGAAAAAAATAACATTAAATCACATATTGTAAATAAAATTACGTGAAAAAATTCATTTTCAGTGTTTTGCTACTTTCATTTCTGATATTTCCCACCACTCTTGCACAAACCAACTCTACATCACAAGATTTTGCAAAACTGCAACAGCAAAAAAACCAGAACAGCGGTTCATTATCATATGCCGTTTTTTATATCACAGAAAATGACAAATGCTCAGACACTGAATACAAGAGCCTAAAATTCTATCAAATAGTGTCACAAGAATACCTTGCTTTGTATAACGTACAAGCCGACTTGCAAGGTTCACTGTGTATACCTGAAAAGAGTTACCAGCAGTACTTTACAGGATTGTCTACATATACACTACCGATAGTAATATCAGATAATGCTGTAGGACAAAGGCTAGTCCAGCAGGGATTCTATGGTATGTATCAAATCACTGGAACAGGCACGCAGGCAATCTATGTATGCTCTTGTGATGCGCAGGTAGAGAGCTGGGCAGGTGCCTGGGTTCTATCGCACGAGTTATCTCACTTTGCACTACGATACTTTGGAGAGCCTGATGCAATAGCCGTCAACTGGGTTCATTATATACAAGCGCTAGTGAACCAGTGTCAAAATGGAGATTTTTCAAAGGTCTGCCCACAGTACTCTGCATCCGTATCTGCCCCTTCTGGGAATCTAATTCCTGTAATGGAGGTGTATGGACAAGGGCCATCAAGTGACTTGCCCAAAAATGCGCCACAAAGCGAGGCATCTACATTGTCTAGTTCTAAAATAATCCAAGTTTCAAATCCTGCTTGCCAAAGTAATCAGATATGTCTCTTGCCTGGCGATTATATCAAATATCAAATCACTACCGATACGCAAAATCAAACAGTACAATTTAGTTTTGTAAATCCTACTGATAACAAAAACATTGTAGTCAAGACAACCGTAATACAAAATAACACAACTGCCACCGAGTCCGACATTCTTGATCTATCCAAATCGCTATTTACAAGACCAAGCGGACAGACGTCAAATTTTATGTACATACTTTCAACTCCACTAAAATTAAACGGTGCATATAGCCCGGAAATTGTGCAGTTCAATAACTATCAAAGAAGTGTCATGTCTGCACAAAACAACAATCAGACAAATTCTATTTTGGTCCAGTTCGATCAAGATACCGGCATATTGATGCAATTGGAAATATCTCATGTTGTAAACATAAATGGTACGGTATCCGTAAGCCACGAGTCATACAAATTGCTTGATACAAATAAAATCACTTCCTCGAATGTTGCAAATAATTCTATGCTGATTCCATCTTGGATAAAACAAAATGCCAAGTTTTGGTCGGACGGTTCTATATCTGATAGCCAATTTGTTCAAGGCATACAATATATGATAAAAAAAGGAATATTGACCCCTCAAACTAATACTGGGACAGGTTTTGCCTCAAAGATACCATCATGGATAAAAAATGATGCCAAGTACTGGTCAGAGGATTTCATATCTGATGATGAGTTTGTAAAATCAATCCAGTACTTGATTGCAAATGGGATAATCCATGCATAATTTTTGAACTGTTCTTTCAAAACTTGGCATTATATCATGCTCAACCATCCATGATATGGCTATCTTTTTAAATTGCAGGCAAATGAATCAAAACAGTGCCAAATAAAATCACTTTAAACATCGACAAGGCAATCTACACCGAGGGAGAATATGTGAAGATAAAATTGGATTATGAATCGCCTACTCCAAAACTTGCAATGCACCTAGTTGTCTCTGACCCATCTGAAAAGGAGACGTTCAGTGAGGATCAATACATCAACTCGCAAAAGGGCTCTTATTCCAACGTACTACGATTTGATACAAAACAATGGAAGGTTTCAGGCAGATACAAGGTTGCCGCATGGGATCAAGAAGGGACAAGAAAAGAAGTTTTTTTCCAGTTCAAGACAAAGAATTCCTGAATATGTTGTAATAAATCTGTGATTTTTGTAACTGGTTTGATATATACTAATCAAGATTATGCTTACAATCATTTCATTTTTTTCTTGAAAATAATCAAAGCTGGGAAAGAGAATCCACCCCTACTCTCCTTCTGGGAATTGATAAAATGTTGGCATGTTCTGTGGGACCTCTCCATATGCAAGTACAATTTCATCATGAGCGTTCATCGCTGTGTTGTTTAATTTTGTAGTTACCAAGTTTCCATTTATGAAAATTATTGGTTCGGTACTGGGTAGGGGTAATGCCTTATCTGCTGCCCTCCAAATATCTACAAACTGACCTACTGTAAAGACTGTATCCTTGGGTGTTTCTATGTGTATTTTTCCATCAGGTGTATGAGTATGCACCCAATACAGGCATGTATTTTGTATTCCTATTTGGGAAGGAACCCCTATACGCTGACCATTGACAAAGATGTCAATATGTGCATGAGTATGAAATGTGGAATACTCTTGAGTCTCACAAGGTATACCGTCAATTGAAGGAAATCTACTATCAACCGTATTATCAGTACTATAGATAACATATGATGCTGTAGCTATTATGGCTGCAACAACTCCAAGTGCAATATACTTGTTCTTGCTAGAGGGTTTTGTTTTCATCTCTTTTGAATTATTTTTATCTTTTTTTATCTCTGTCACGTTATACTACCCATATTTTTAAAATCAAGTATTAATGCATTCCTAAGTGCCGAGAAATTTTTTCAAGTTGTTAAACTGCGGTTGAAATGATTTCAAATTATGCTACATTTCTTATTTTATTGATATGTCGTGGAGTCAATATTGGAGTCATTGTACGTATGAAATACTGTCGAGAATACATCTGACAATGGCAAATGGAATTTCTTTTTTCTATGCTTCTGCCTGTAAAATTCAAAAATATTGATTTGAACATTATTTTATCATTGCTCTGAGCTGCTCTGGGGAGGCATTCATTATCTCATCCTTTGTGTATGGCCTGTTTAATCTCTTTTTGAGTAACACTATGCTCATTCCTCTTGGTATCTCCTTTCTTGAGCTTAAATAACTAAGATAATTTTCCTTTTCTTCCTCTGTACAAAATACCGTTTCAAAATTACTAGATACCCAGACTTGGTCAAATGATTCCTTGCTAATTATCATCATGCCCTAAATACGCTCAGGAACCTATAAGGAATTGTGATACATTGTTCAGTAACAAAGTTACTGACATTATATACACTGGTGATTTATGCACTATTTTTGCAAGCGATAAAAAAGACTGGAGGAATTTATATTTTAATCACAAGTCATACGTATCTTTTTTTAATCTGAATGTGATATGTATTATACAGGCGAACAGGACGATCTCTTGCGAGGACCACCCAGATCCATTCTCTCATCATGTGAACCTGTTTGCCCAAGTTTGGCTGTATTTTAACAAGATTCTATTATGTCATAAATATACGATTTCAGTAGGATGCCTGATCTTGACGACTTGGCAAAAGCAAAGATAGTGGCTTTAATTTTAGATAAAAAAACCGAAGTGGCATTGGAGAAGCTAAGTGAATTGTATAAAGTTGATGCTCCCGAAATTGTAGTAGGCACAATAAAAAAGAAACGAAGAACCGTTTATGCTGTATATGTTGTAAATGAAAAAAAAATTTATGCGTTAAACTCTGAAATTTTCTATAATCCTTTTGTTATCTTGCATGAATACTATCATCATATTCGCTCAAGGCGAGGGACTCATAGGGGCTCGGAAAAACACGCTAACCTGTACGCGCAAGACTTTATAGATTCATACATGAAAGTTGTAGAAAAATTAAATCAAAACAAGACACAAATCGAAAACTGACGATGTAATTTTCTAATGCATCTCTGATGAGAATCTTCGACAGTCTTATCTATTGGCATGGCATAATTCAAGTAACGTGGGTCTCTTCAAAAAGAAATTCAAATGTGACCAATGTACAACAAAATTTGCCTTATATGATGATTTGATAAAGCATTCTCGCCATGAGCACCATCATGAGATAGTAAAGTGTAATGAATGCGGAAAAGAGTTTATTCATGAAAAAGACAGGCTGCATCATTCAAGAGAAGAACATCTAAAAAAAATCGAAGGGCGTATTCATAAAAGTGAACACAAGCATGAGAACAAATCTCCTTCCACACAAGATGAAGTAGATGCACATATGAGAAAATTTAGCGATAATTTTTGAAGATTGTCATTGGCTGAACTTACCTTGATGAACAAAATTGACAAACTGGAACTTTTGCATCTCTCAATCCTTGCTGTGCTAATTGGAATATCTTATTCTACTGTTTCCATTGTGGACGTTTATGCATATTGTGCTGCAAATGTAGATTGTGGTACACGATATGTGACTATGAATAATTCTCCCTTAATTGTAATATCACGAGATGTTTTTTCTACCGGTTCCAAGGTTGATATTTTAATTCATGCACCAGATTTTAATTCAAGTCCTTATGCCATAGATACAATAGGCGAGCAAGGAAGCAAGGTGATTATTTCCACTAGAGAAGGTAGTATCCCATACAGGCTTGTCGAGACTGGGGTTGATACCGGGGATTTTGCAGGATATGTGATATTATCTTCAACTACCTCCGTATGTTCTCCAGTTTGTGGCCCAACAGACGGTTACCTTGCTGCAAGCGGTGATGATGCAATAACTGTCTCACTTGTCTATCCTGATGGCAGTGCTATATCCTCCACCTCATCGAATTCTGTCCCGACTCTCAGAACAATACCTGAATTTCCCTATGTGGACATTGCATTAATTGCAAGTGTGATGTCGCTAATCTTCTTTTCCAGACTGAAAAATAATTTATAATATGCCTATATCATTTCCCAGAAAAATTTTCCAATGATGTAATTTTGTGAAATGATTATCATTTCATGAATTTTTAAAAAACTATTCTTTATGTTTTGCTACAATCTGATAACCGACTTTGTAAATTATTGTCTCCAGCATCATGCGCAAGTCACTTCCTTTTCTATAATCTCGAGAATACGGACCCACTGTTGTTCTTTTACCTCGAGCAAGTTCGTATCCCTTGATGGCTGAACCTTTTCCTACTATTCCAATACAATTTCCGCCATATCCTCGAATTGCAGAAAAACATGGAATGTCACTTGGTCCGTCCCCCAAGTATATCATGTGTTCAAAGGGAATCCTTCTATCTACACGCTTGACTGCATTGTTGACTAGATATGGTTTTTTTCGCAAGTCAATACCAGATATTCCCTTGTTTATGGCGTAAAGGAATTTAGTTTTTTCAGTAAATGTAACACTAGATTTTATCCCTGTGATTGTTCCATGCATATCTGTTGAAAACCTTCCAGCAAATATGTCATCAAAATATTTTACAAGAACACTACCTTTGATTAGATCCTCAATTCCTGAAGATATTATATAAAATTCCAGGCTGATGCCAGCTTTGACAAAGTCCTTGTTTTGCTTTATAGTATTTTTTAACTCTGGTATGAATTCTGGAACTCCCTTGTATGGCACTATGTGTTCTCCAATTGAAGCTAATTTTTCGTTGGTATCTTGTTCAATATGGCCTGACTTTATCAATTCTACAATCTCGTTCATGTATGCTAGAGGCGGATCCCATCCTTGTGAGACCATCTTGGATATGTTCTCCCAAAATAATTTCTGGGACAATCCGTTATAATCAAGCAAAAATCCCGTAGTATCTGGGGCAAGTGTCTCATCACAATCACAAATTATCGCTATGGTATTCTGTTCCAACCTGATTTTATTTTATATAGTTACTTGATATCTTTATTCATTGCCTGATTTATCACTAAAATGAGTAGTTTAAACAGAATGAAGAATGCTCAATGTAAAAGATGCCTAAACAAATTTCTAGAAAAAGAGATCTATACTATTCAACAATTCCAGTATCGAAAATCTCCCTCATATGATTGGACAAAAGAATTCTTTGATATTCTAAAGATCGATGAATGGGATTCTTTTTGTGAGGACTGTATTAGATTTTATGGTGACATCTCAAATAATGTCTGGCTGAAATACTGTAGCAAGTAACTGCTCTCAACTCTTCAAATGATTATCCAAAAAGGATAGTGTCTTATTCCATGCGTCTCCAGTCTCTTTTGGTGCAAAGTTTGCCCCAGATGGATTTGCAAACGCATGACCCAAACCTGGGTATATGTAAATCTCATTTTCAATCCCTATGCTATCAAGAGATGACTTGAATTCATTTACCTTGTCTACCGTAATTGATTGGTCCTTTTCTCCATAGAATGCTAAGATGGGCCACTTGATTTCAGACAGCTTGGTAACATTTGTCACAGGTTGACCATAGTATATCACGGTGGCATCTACTTTGTTGCCACTTAGTGCATAGTTTAATGACTGGCTTCCTCCAAAACACCACCCTATTGTAGCCACCTTGTCTGTATTGTAGTCTTGTTTTAGAATATTTGCCGCGGCCTGAATATTGGAAATTCCTTTCTGTACATCAAAAGAGAGCAAGAGTTGTCTTGCACCATCAGGTGTTGTAGCAACCTGCCCTGCATATAGATCAACTGCCATGACTACATAGCCATGAGATGCAAGACCTCTTGCCATGCTCTTGATGTTGTCATTTAAACCCCACCACTCGTGAATCAAAATCACTCCTGGAAAGTTACCATCTTGCATTGGTCTTGCAACATATCCTGTAGTATTTTCAAAGTAATTTACTGATCTCGTTTTTATTTCAAGAGGACCGCTGTCAAACATGTCTGAATTTTTGATGCCGCTATTGGTGTATTCTGGTAAAACATGAATTGCCCAACCGCGTTCAATCAATGTTTCAATACTGCTTGCCTTTACACATGCGGGACTTCCATCACTTTTTTTCATTACTAGTTGCAGGTTATCTGAACATACAATTTGGTTAATTGGAATCTTCATCTTTGCTTGTTGCAGGGGGGATGGTGGCGTTTTTGTGGACATTGCTTCCAAGCCATTGGAATATTGTGTAGCCCATGCTGAAATTAGAAGAAATATCATCAGAGTTGCAATTGATATCTTGTGCACAAATCACAGTATTTATGAAATATCATTTAAACTTAGTAACTTTGTATCCGTTATGGCATTGTTCTTAAATTTATTTTTGTATTGTCATTTCTTATAAGTGACAAGAAATATCTAACTGGTATGCCTACAAAACTTGTACTCTTAATTTTATGCATAGGACTAGCAGGAGTGGCAATATTGTCAGTCAATGCAATAACATCAAGTATGGCATTAAATTTGCCAGTATCTGAAAGGCTAGTAACAACAATTAGAACAAACTCTTCTTTGCCAAGTGCATATGATAGCAATGGGCAAATATCTTGCAATAAAGATGAAACCCTGACAGGAGGTGGATACAAATCTGATTTCAAAGACGGACTATCTGTATATCATAATGGTCCATCATCTGATGGCACAAAATGGCTTGTTTCAGCAAGGTATACTGCTGGAAGCGCAGCAGGGGGTTCTTACCGTGGTCTAGCTCCTCCCCTTGAAACTTATGGTATATGTGTAAAGCTTGTACCATGACATTTTTCTTTATTTTTGACCTTGCTATGCAATAACCGTGTATTGTAAAAGTGCCAGTATTTTCTTATGTGAATCAAAAGCGTTAATTATTTTTAGACTTGGAATTATGCTTGTCCCATGACTAGTGATTTTATCTATTACCCATGAAACCGTCCCAAATATGAAAAAGAATGACTTTTGTCTTTCATTAATCTATGTTTCATAGTATTGTTAAATTCTAAAAAATGCTCAAAAGAAATTCAAATGAATTCATTATATCATTATTTATCTGTAATTTAATACCATGATTTGCTTTGACGTATATGTTAAAGACGTTGTGAACCTTAAACATCTTGTTCTTAAAATAGGCCTAATTTGATATTGTTTTTCAATGGGGGGAAATAATGATAATTCATGGTTTAGTGCAGGTAATGCAAGTGCAAAGGATGGAAACAATGAGAATGCGCTAATTGAATATGACAAGGCACTTGAGACAGACCCGAAACATGTTAGCGCTTGGAACAACAAAGGAATTGTGCTGTCTAGACTAAAGCGATTTGAGGAGGCTATTAGCTGCTATGATAAAGCAATTGAATTAAATCCTGAATATGCAAATGCTTGGTATAACAAGGCAAATGCGCTTAGAAATTTTGCACAATCACTGGTTGACAATGCTCATAATGACCGTACAAATGCTCCCAAGCTAGTAAACAGGTCCATTGCATTATTTGACTCTGCGGATAAATGTTATGACATGGGAGATACACTCTCGAACAAAAAAACATGAATCTTAAAAAAATCTGTAATGACATAATGGATTCTGATAAAGACATTATGCTGGCCGCCGTTTCTTATCGGACAGAGTTTCTTTTTAAGGAAAGAGAGGGAACTAAAAGTTTGCAAACCCGAGAAGATATTGAAAAATCATTAGCTGATGCCTCCTTAAGATGGGTGACTAGAAGATCCCATAAGACGCTTGGCGAACCGCTCTATGCCATGGCAAAATATGAAAAAGCAAAAAGAATTACGCTTCCCCTTGGACGATATGGAATAATTCTTTGTTCGGTACTGCCAAACTCAGATGCTGAGTTGATTGCCTCGAAATTGATGAAGATCCTAAAAAAATACTCTGAATATTGATCGCTTTTTTATCTTGTACATAACTTAGTGTCTAAAATGAATCAACAAAGGATTGGTTTAAGAAAGTGTATAAAATATTAATTTGCAGGGTTAGTTGCATTACCCACCATAGCCAGAATTTCCGACAAAACTTGCACTTGCAGGGGTTCTGTATTCCTTTACAACGTCAATTCCTTGGTCTGTTGTCACTCTTACCTGATTTAATTCGCTGCCCTCAGGTGGTGAGAGGGACATCTTTTCTCCTGGATTAAGTATTGGTATGATATCTGGTTTTGCAGTTCCCCCATAACGAACTATGATATTGGTTAATGTGTTCATGCCTATATTTTTTATAGTTACATGTGTCTCAGTTCCCATCTCATCCTTGACTATTATTGGATCAACTGCAATATCGTATTTTGCAGATGTAGGAATTATTGGAAAAAAGTTTATTGCAAAGAATATGATTAGAACCATTGTCACTATTCCTATTGTTATTGAAATAATGGGTTTTTTCAACTGATGATAATAGATCTCTTGCGAAATATTTCAATAATGCTATTTGTCTATCTTATGTGTAACTACTTTCGTGATCTGTAGATGATATATACAAGCACAAAAGGTACGATGCCCAACAGGAAAGCGCCTATGTTATTTCCTAGTAATGATGTCATGGCAAGTTTCAATCCCAAAAATAATGTGATAATTGCAGGTATTATTCCATATATGGTAAAACGATGACTTCTTTTTTTAAACTTTTCAAGATCGATATATGGATATTCTAAATGGTGATAAATTATTGGCATTATGAAAAGCGAGATTGATACCGTCATTGATGATAAAGCTATTAGAAGAATTACCTTGTCAGTGAAAATAAAACTGCCAGAAGAACTTATCGAAATAGTTAACAGAAAACCAAATAGAAATCCTGCAAAGGACGTTAGAACTGCGCTTTCGCGTATTACAGTTCCATAGTCTCTAGTTAGCTTGTCACTTGATTTTTCTTCCTTATCTTTATCTGTCAACTCTATCGCCTAAAATGGGTGTGACCTGACCACAATTGAGGCTTTCTCCTTGACATGGTGCAGAAGATATGTTGTTTAAAATAATGGTACAAAATATTTTTCAGAATAATTCCTTGACTAGCGTGATCCTGTACGTGTATTATAAAAGAAAACTATTCAGATAATCTATAATAAATGGTAATTGGTCAAATTTCAACGTGTCAGTACATGTATCATTGCCTAATTTCATAGAATGTAAAACAATTCTACCAAATTCATGCTGGATTGAAGCTCAAAATGATAAAAAAGATAATGATGTTCTTTTGGTATCTGCACCATGTGAAGATGTCTAGTCTATTATAGTAATAGACACCAATGGCAAACGAAATGAAATGTGTTTTATGATAGGTTCCATCGTAAAAATTGATAATAATAAATTGTACTATGATAAAAATAGACTGGAAAACTGTGATTCTGAAGATTGAGTTTCTTTAAAAGATATAGGGAAATTTTACGCTGTAACTTTGGTCTTGTCTTTAATTTGTATTATTACAAGATAAATAAAGAATAGCATGAATACTGCGTTTACAAACAGCGTAAAGGGATTGGCAAGAGATTCTTGTAACGTTCCATATGCTAGTGGGTTTGTCCAGAATGTGCCTGGGGATAAATAGATTTTCTGCCAAAATGACATGCAAGTAATGGCATGTGTAAATAGAAAACATGTGATGAAAGATATCCTTGTACCCTTTTTTGAAATGTTTTTAATAAAATTCCAAAATCCATATGATGCAATAATTATGATTGAAATTAAAAATGGTAAAAGATATCTCTCAAGCGAAAAATCTCTTGCAATCATTAAAGTCATTATAAAAGTGCTAAAAAACCAGATTAGAACAAGTACCTCAGAAATATGATCTCTGAACCTTCTTGTCTTTTGAATCAAAAATGCAAACCCGATAAAGAAAAAGATGGTCATTGGAATGCTAGAATTGGTGGGTGGGCTATTCCATCCTAGGTTGAATGTGGAATTAGGATATGCCCCTGGTATCTGGTGTTCTATAGGGCTTGGAAATAATGTATAGTGAAAAAGTGAGAGCATTCTGGCAGGTTGTAGGCCTTGTATTGTTGGATATGCAATGAACCAGACATCCCGATTATAATTGTCCATGTCTGTCTTCATTGTTGTAATCTGGAGAATGGGATTTTTGTAAAATCCTGGTTCTGTTAATAAAAATGCAAATACTGCAATTAAGAAAAAGACAAAAATTGTTAGACCAATTTTTAGAACATGTTTCTTATCTACAACCGATCCAGTTTTTCTTTGAAACAGACCATTCAATAAAATAATTCCTGCAAATAAAATAGAAAACTCTACTGATAATAATTTTGAAGTAAATGCACAACCATATGCTATACCACCCAAAATGAAATACTTTTTTTTGAGATGGCCAGTCTTGAAAGAATAAAGCAAAAAAAGTAGAGATAGCATGCTGAAAAAAATGTAATGTACTTCAGTCATTATGGTTCGACTATACCATACCCAAAGATTATAGAATAGGAATAGGAGAGAGAGAATTATTCCAGCGTATCTATTAAAGAGAATCCTTCCTACCAGAAATGAAATTACGATAGTCAGTGCACCGAAGATTGGTGAGAGCATTCGACCTGCAGCCATTTGCTCTACTGTAGGCGCATTATGAAAATTGTAACAAGTAAACCAATAGCAAGACCAGTCATAATAGTCTCCAGTATCCTCATGATTCATACTCAGAGGAAGACCAATCAAAATCATACGTAATGGGCTGTAAGTAGCACCATGCGCTGGTATGTGATACAATGAATTGCAATTATCAATTGATATTAAACATGAATTGGCAAGATCTCCTTTGTTTATAAGATGAATATAATTTCCAGCCCATCCCAGATAATTTATCTCATCTCCATGTCGTGGTTGGCCTTCTAAATTGTATGCATAAATCAAGAGAGAGCCCAAAAATAAAGCCAGAGCAATTGCGTAGTCTGATCTTATATTGGTAAAATGCAGCACACTCATTCGTATTGCTCCATGTCTTTTGATTGTTTTTTGTAGTTGATTGATATTTCTATCTGTCATATTGGCATGGGAAAAATATCTTTGGAAAGATTATCAAATGGGTAAATAACATTTGAATTTGCTCGATGACATTATCTCCCAAAACTCACAAGTTGGCACCTGACCTAGAAATCTGCAGAATACTAAATGGAATGTGGCAAGTAGCAGGAGGTCATGGTAATATCAATAGGAATGTTGCCATATCTGAAATGTTCTCGTACCATGATTCAGGTTTTACTACATGGGATATGGCTGATATTTACGGGCCTGCGGAAGAATTCTTTGGTGAATTTAGGGAAAGACTTGGAAAGCAAAGAGGCACGGACGAGATTGATAAAATACAAGGGCTTACAAAATTTGTCCCTGATTTAGGATCTATGAGTAGATCATTTGTTGAACACTGCATAGAAAGATCAATCCATAGAATGAATGTATCCTCAATAGATGTGCTCCAGTTTCATTGGTGGGATTACAATGACACGCGATATGTTGACGCGCTCTGTCATCTTTCAAATCTTCGTGATGAAGGAAAAATAAAACATATTGGTCTTACGAATTTCGATACGGAAAGAATGGAGATGATGGTAGGACAAGGATTCAAACTTGTATCCAATCAAGTACAATATTCTATTATAGATCAAAGACCTCAAATTCAGATGACTGAATTTTGTCAAAAAAATAAGATAGGCATTATAGCATATGGTACGCTTTGTGGGGGATTCTTGTCTGAAAAATATATTGGAAAAGCTGAGCCAGACAGGTTTAGACTAGATACGTATAGTCTGCAAAAATACAAGAACATGATTGATGCATGGGGAGGTTGGAGTCTATTTCAAGAACTCTTGATAACATTGAGAGATATTGCAAATAAGCATGATGTTGGCATTTCAAATGTTGCTACTAGATATATCTTGGACAAGCCTGCAGTTGCAGGAGTAATAATAGGAGTAAGACTTGGAATGTTTGAGCATATGTCAGACAACTCTAAGGTATTTTCATTGCAATTAGACAAAGAAGATCACGAAAAAATAAATTCAATTACATCCAAATCAAATAATCTTTTTGTCTCTATAGGCGATTGTGGATCTGAATATAGGTGAAAACATGATCTATGAACTTATTTCTACAAATTTAACCATGGTAGTTTTTTTGCATAGAGTGAAAAGTATGTTTGGCTTGCAAGATATGTTTTGTTATGTTGATAAACCAGCGGTTCAATTTCTCATAATATTGTTCCAATATCCATCTTCCCGCCTCTTACTTGTACCAATAAATTAAGGAATGTTTCTTTTTGTGAATGGTCAAAGTCTTCTGAAAAATGTCCAAATATGTGTAAATTAATGCATCATCACTAGTGACCCTTTTTTTATTTCCCTATGATGATTGATAAGATTCTGATACAAGCATGGAAGAGATTGCAAAGGAAGTGCCTGATGCAACAAGAAATCTTTTTGCGATTTGGTATATTGAATACAAATTAGATGATATGCTAGAGATCCTCTTTGTTGTTATGAGTAAATCGTGGGTCTTGTTTGTTCATAATGTGAAAATGATATCTTAAATCAAAATAATTCCATATGTTATTATGATAATACAGAGGATGCTATGATACAAAAAGATGAATCATTCTATAATGCTGTACTGCATTCCTTGTCTGATGAACAAATTAAAAGTATAATAAATTGTACACGTGATACTGCAAAATCTCTGAATGATATAGCAAAGGAAACTCAAATTTCCCGTACAACTGCTCATAGAAAAATTACTTTTATGATAAAAAATGGGCTATTAGTTGTAGAAAAATTTATGATAACACCTAATGGAAAGAAAAGTAAACTATTCCGCAGTAAACTATCTAGCATCAAAATTAAACGTGAAGGAAATAGCATGTTTGTTGTAATGGAGGAAAACCCGAAAGTGATGCCTACCACAAGTATGCGAAATGATGCAAAAAATATCTTGGCTTTGGAAAAATTAAGGAATGATGATGATGATTATTTACTTGCAAAATGAATGTTGTATTTATTACCCTATAAATTATTTGTAGATGCAAGTTTGTTATAAGTTTCTTAATAAAGAACAATTTCTTAATATTGGCAGAATTATTGCAAAGAAACTATGAAAGCACTAGTGTATGAGGAATATGCACCTGATGATAATTATGCAAAGATCTTGAAAATAAAAGATGTCCCAGATCCCAAGCCCAACCCAAACGAAGTAGTTTTTAAAGTAATGGTTGCAGGATTGAATCATGATGATATTTGGGGAATGCGTGGAAAACCAATTCAGATACCAATGCCTCATATTTCAGGAACCGATGCGGCTGGACAAGTTATCGCAGTAGGAGAAGATGTTACTACAATTAAAGTGGGAGACAGGGTTGTTTCTCATGGTAATCTGTCCTGCAGAGTGTGTATGACATGTACAGAGGGCCGTGAATATGACTGCAAATACCGAAAAATCTGGGGTTTCCAAACAGGGCCTTTGTGGGGTGGTTATTGTGAATATGCACATCTGCCTGAAGTCAACGTTGTGAGAATTCCTGATAATGTGACATATGAAGATGCGGCAGCATCTTCCATGACAATGACTACCTCTTGGCATATGCTTGTGGGAAGAGCAAAGATCAAACCTGGACAGACGGTACTCATTATGGGAGGAGGATCAGGAATGGGAACCTTTGGAATTCAAATTGCCAAACTCTATAACTGTGATGTGATTGCAACCGCAAGTCAAAACAAATTAGAGGAATGTCTCAAGCTTGGAGCAGATTTTGTAGTAGATCACAGGCAAGAAGACTGGCACAAGCAAGTCTTTGAGATATCAAAAGATTTGGCAAAAAAGAAACAAACAAGTCCTGGAATAGATATAATCTTTGAACACATTGGAGGATCCCATTGGAACAAGGAACTTACTTTGCTAAAACATGGCGCAACTCTTGTTACAACTGGAGCAACAACTGGATATGATGTAAATACTGATCTGAGACATGTTTTTTTCAAGGGAGTAAACATATTAGGTTCTACCCAAGGAACTCGTGCAGAGCTTGAGTCTGGGATTTTTTGGATAGCAAAGGGCAAGATAAAACCTATCATTGATTCTGTTCATACATTTGAAAATGCAGTAGAGGCTCACACAAAGATGCTAAAAGGAAATTTGTTTGGAAAAATATTGATGAGACCGGTATAATTGAAAAATTAATGGAGAAATCTTTACGCCACCTATTAATTCTTAGTCCCATTAAACTGGCAATGTTTGCAGGAAGGACAACGCTTGAAAAGAAGCCTTTAGATCTGGTACCAAATTTTCCAATATTTTGAACAATGAAAACTCCTGACTGTGATTCTTGATTCCAAATGAACCAAATCATGTAATCCATGGATTATTGGTGTGGCTTCTATCTTGTGGAAGTAATCTAATTTTTGCTGTTATTTGTCTTCTCTGAATGTACCGTTATTCAAAAATATGCCGTATTTATTGTGTATTTTATGGTGTTTGACGACGATTAAGGCTTCAAAGCGGGTTGCCGAAATGCTGCTTGACATAAAAGCAGTAACTTTTAGCTTCACAAAACCATATTTGTACACTTTTGTCTCTGGCATAAAAGGGCCTATGTATTGCGATAATAGGCGATTGATAAGCTATCCAAATAAGAGACGAGTGGTTGTTGACGAAGTCGTCAAGATTGCTAAAAGACTGGATTTTGATATTGTAGGAGGCGTATCCACTGCAGGAATTCCATGGGCTGCACTAATTGCTGAGAGACTCAACAAGCCTATGATATACATAAGACCTGAAGCCAAAGGCTACGGTAAAAAAAGGCAGATAGAGGGTGATATGGAAAAGGGTGACAGGATTTTGGTAATTGAAGATCTCGTAAGTACGGGTAATAGTGCTATATCTGCAATCAAGGCTGTGAGAAGAAATGGGGGAAAGGTAAGTGATTGCATCTTTATCTTTACTTATGATCTTGATATTGCAAAGAAGAACTTTCAAAGAACAAAGTGTAAGATGCATCCATTGCTTATATTCTCAGATCTAATTGAAGTTGCAGTAACAAGAAATTATATCAGCGAAGAAGAAAAAGAAGAATTACTCAAGTGGCATAAAAATCCCAAAAAATATTGGGTATTTATTTGATCTGATATTTGTAAAACAAGACTGATTTCAATTGATAATTCTTCTTGAGAATACAATCATTGTAATAAAAGCAATTATGAAGACCATCAGTGCTATTGGAAATTCAGGTATCACCGTAGTTCCATAAATTGATATTTCATTTGTGTTTGCAGGAAACGAAATTACCAGTGTTCTAGATAATGAATTTTTTGTCTCGTTAAATGATGCAATGCTTTTATCAGCCGTTACTATGTATACATCATCTGTTCCACCCAGTTTTTTTGCATCTAACATGTCTCTGGGAATCTGGATTGATAATGTTCCAGCAGTATTTGCCCTTAAATTGATTTTTAATGAGAACGTACTTGGATTGATACTTGCGCCTAGAATTTGGCCACCCATGGACTGATAACTTATTGTTGATGTGGTATTGACAACAGGAATGGTGCCTTGAGATTGTAGCATGATTGGAGGAAGGGGGGTTGTAGATGTACGATTCATGTTTGGTAATGGGTTGACAAAGGCCTCTCCTGATGGTTGACTTGTACCTGCATTGCTTATTGAGGAAACTCGATAAAAATACATTGTACCAACCTGAAGTCCTGATTTTACAAATGATGTCTGGACTCCAATGTTTGAGGTTATTGTTGACCAAGTCCCAGACGAACCTGTTTTTGATTCAACTTTGAATCCCGTGATTGGAAGCTTGCCATTGTTTGATGGCATGACCCATGAAATCTTTACAGTATTTTGTGAAATCATTGTTGCATTAAGGCTCGATGGTGGGTCAGGTAGTACTTGATTTTGTCCTGACTGTGGGTTTTGTGACGCTGGTTGACCTGATGGACTGGGTGCAGATGATGTACTTGTAGGTGTCACGGAAACAAGAGGTGAAGGATTTGTCTGAGATCCCCCAGATAATAACGCAGTTACTGCAAAGGTGTATGTCTTGCCTGTAGTAAGATCAGAAATCGTATATGTTGTTACGGATTCTGCAACATTATCTATTTCAACAAAGTTCCCATTTATGACTTGATCAATTCTATACTGGTTGATAATTTGACCATATGTCTGTGATGGTGGAATCCATGACAGACTTGCCTTTGTTGGAGAAATTGCAATAGCTATTGTTATGTTTGGAGTTGTTGTCTCCTGAGGATGAGCACTTGCTGCATTTGATGGATTTCCTGCTCCGATTGAATTGATAGCCGTAACACGATATGTGTAGATTTTCCCTGTTGTTAGACCTTTGTGGAGATATGATGTTTGCGTATTTCCGGTATTTGCAACAAGTATGTTATACTGAGATGTTGTTCCATTACTGTATTCTATCTTGTATCCTGTAATTGCAGATCCTCCATCATTTGAAGGCGGATTCCATGATAAGCTTATACTTGTTGCAGAGGAGGGATTTGCGCTAAGAGTGGGAGAGCCTGGAATTGTGGTAACTTGAACTGGTATTGCAGTTGCAGTATTTGATGAATTACTTGTACCAATGGAATTTATTGCAAATATTCTATAAGTGTAAGTGTGGCCTACTTGTAGGCCTGTATGGGAATAGGCAGTAAATGAACTGCCAGAATTTGAAACTAGATTGGTGAAATTCCCAGCGTCTAGCATGTATTCTATCCTGTAGCCTGTCACTGGAGGTCCTCCATTAGGTGATGGAGAATTCCATGAGAGATTTACTTGAGTTGAAGAATATATTGCTGCAGTAAGACTTTGTGGTGGGTTTGGGGCAATATTTTTGATAGGAGCGGAGCTGTCTGTTGGAGTGGCTAAAACTTCAGGTGATGGACTACCTGTACCAATTGAATTAATTGCAGAAACTCGGTAAAGGTATGTCTTGCCTGTAATTAGATTGGCATGAGTAAATGTAGTGACATTGCCGAGTGTAACAAGATTGGCATATGTTGTTGATGGCACAATCCTATAGTCAATTTCATAGCCTGTGATGGCCGATCCTCCATTATTTTGCGGAGGGCTCCAATTAAGACTGATGCTGGTAGGAGATATTGCAATGGCGGTAAAGCCTATTGGTTGATTAGGAGTCTGTGCAGTTTGAGCAAAGGACTGACTTGTGAAAAATACAATGCCTGTCATGCATATGGCAGAAATAATCAATAATTTTATAAAATTCTTTTTTTGAACGTTTTTTACAATTTTCACAAGTGACTGGATCAACAATAAATCTCATTTCTTATTATTCATAAGTTGTACGGAGAAATTATTTTGAATCAATCTATGAAAAGAATTTTGGTAGGTGAAATTACCAAGTCCACCCTCGTACAAGAATGCATTCATGAATGCTCAAGAAACTGTTAGGGATAACCGGAGGATATGGCGTTGCCTGTTCATCAATTAATATATTCCTTTATCTATCAAGAATGCATCTTTTCGCAAATGGATAAAAAGGAATCCATGTACTATAACACGAACTTGCAAATAGGGAGAGTTATCATGCTGCTCTTTAAAACTAGAAAGTCTGATTAAGGGTGGAAGACTGTATTTTTGCAATATCTGAAATCATTTTCAATATTTTTTTCTTAATTCTTTCAATTCGTCATATTCTTCCTGAGGGGTTTTTTTACTATGTTTTGTTCCGGGTTTATTTCTAGGTCTTGATCTTACCATGCAATTGCAACAGTTACAATACAAGTCTACCGTTTCATCATTTGCAGGCATATCTTCTCTGTCATGACATGCTCCCCTTGACATGAATACTCCACAGATCTGACAACGTACTTGACCCGATGAATATCTGCTAGTCCCATCTCTTGGTTTTCTAACTTTGTATTCTTTACAGATGCCTCTGCAAGTACCTTTGTCTTTATGCATGATTGATTTCTGTTGTGGAAGAATAAAATTCCATGCATTATCGTTATTGTGATCCTTCATTTTTAGATAATTTTGGTTTGTTTATTCAAATGTAATGCCACAATCTGAACAAACGTACAGATTCTGACATGTAAGTGTCTTTACAATTTTGGCAGGTACTTGTACGTAGTATCTTGTAATTC
>Ga0075029_100000520_pt1 | contig 22124 bp, 18 predicted proteins | sample LitLauG_LLR_2013_FD_71391 | JGI IMG/M metagenome (GOLD analysis project Ga0075029, IMG submission 71391) | Freshwater sediment microbial communities from North America - Little Laurel Run_MetaG_LLR_2013 | ecosystem: Environmental > Aquatic > Freshwater > Creek > Sediment | place: USA... | reverse complement strand
GCTCGGGATCCCGAGCAAAGACTTATCTCCTGCTAATGTTCCTCTTCTATGCGTTCGCCATTCTGCTCGTCGCTCGCGCGAACGGATAGCTTTTACTTCCCCTTAATGCGACTGATGAACAACTGCAAGAAGCGGTCTGCATCGGAGGCGGTGCACACTCGGGCATTTGGTTTTAATGGAGCCAGGCTATCGATTTCGTAGTGGTCACCATGGAGAACGTTGCTCTCGTTGTACCCCATTCGATTGGCGACGGTCTCGCCCCGAGTGAACTCGCCCCTGGTCTCGACATCCACGTGCATTTCTTTCAGGGTAACGAGCGTGGGATCTATCGCCGCGCCAACGGCAAGCGGATCGTACATGGCGGCCCCGGAATACCCGCTCTTTTCCGACGCAGTAAGGTAATAGTCTGCGAGCTTCGCGATAAAATCACTTTCCGGACCGTGGTTCAATTGCAGATCGTTGTAGTATTTGCGCGTCATGAGTGTGCGCTCGCCCACATCTGAGCCTACCATCGTGACCATCCAGCCTGCGTTGAAGACAATCGCTGCGGCTTCGGGATCGTTGTAAATGTTGGCCTCCGCCGCGCCGTTTACGTTCCCACCGGTGATTGAACCTCCCATGATCACGATGTCTTTCACTAAAGTTGCAATCGAAGGATCTTTCGAAACGGCAAGCGCAATATTCGTGAGCGGCCCAACAGGGATCAGTGTGATTTCATGCGGATATTGATGCACCATATGAATGATGACATCAGGGCCAAAGCGAGGATCAGCCTTGCACTTGGAGGCCGGCAGTTCGACACCCGCGAGACCATTCTTGCCATGCCAATACTGGGCCGTGATCAGCTTCTGATTCAGAGGATGCTGTGCTCCCCCGACAACCGGAACGTCGCAACGTCCAGCGAGAGAGACGATCTTCAACGCGTTTTCTAATCCTTGCGCCCCTTCTACGTTTCCGGGAACGACTGTTAACGCTTCAACTTTCAGTTCGGGCGAGTTGAGCGCCAACATGATGGCCATCGCATCGTCAATTCCCGGGTCGGTGTCAATGATGACGCGCTTGGGGCTTTGGGCGAGCGCTTCAGCGCAGCACAGAGAGACCAGCAGGATCGGAAAGAACAAGCGGATTCGTTTCACGTTGATCGTCCTTTGGAAAGGTGTTCGCATCACAGCAACATGCCTGCGATCGACGCGGACATCAAGTTCGCCATGGTTCCGGCAATCATGGCGCGAAAACCAAGGCGGGCCAGTTCGCCGCGCTTGTTGGGTGCGAGTGCGCCGATGCCGCCGATCTGGATGCCGATGGAACTTAAATTGGCAAAGCCGCACAGCGCAAAGGTCGCGATGGTGAATGAGCGGGGATCAAGCACGCCCTTCTGCGGTCCGAGCATGGAAAACGCAACCAGTTCGTTAAGCACCATCCGGGTGCCCAGCAAATTCCCAATCGCGCCGCAATCGTGCCACGGAATTCCGATCACCCACGCGATTGGAGCGAAGATGACTCCGAAAATCTTTTCCAGGCTTTCCGGAAACCACGACAAATGTTGATGAATTCCGCCGAAGATGCCATTGGTTAAGGCTATGAGCGCAAGAAACGAAATCAGCATGGCCGCAATGTTCAGCGCCAGGTGCAGACCATCGGTGGTTCCGCGAGCGATTGCGCCGAGCAGGTTTTCTTCCTTCTCGGTTTTCTTCTCCTCCTCGCTCATCACCACCCGTCCGGCGGTCTTCGGTTGCTCAGTCTCGGGGACCAACATCTTCGCCATGAGCAGTGTGCCGGGAGCCGTCATAATGACGGCGCTGAGCAGATGCTTCGGATCAATTCCGAAGAAGATGTATGCGGCCATAATACCGCCGGAAACATGCGCCATGCCGCTGGTCATCACAGTCATGAGTTCCGAGCGCGTTAGGTCCGCGAGAAAAGGCCGGATCGTCAAGGGCGCTTCGGTCTGTCCCATGAACACGCTCGCGGCCACGTTCAGCGATTCGGCGCCGCTCGCGCCCATCACGCGAGTCATCACCCAGGCGAATACTTTGATAATGATCTGCATGACGCCGAAGTGATACAGCACCGCGAAAAATGCTGCGATGAAGATGACGGTCGGCAGCACGCCGAATGCGAAGTATCCAAGCTGCGATCCCGGCTTGGCGAGGTCACCGAATACGAAATGCGATCCCGCGTAAGCGTAGCCCAAGAGTCTGGTGACGCCAGCTCCGGCTTTTTGAAAAGCGGCCCGCCCGGCATCAATTTTCAGCACGAAAACTGCGAAGACGAACTGCAGCCCGAGTCCCCACGCCACAGTTTTGATCCGAATGGCATGGCGAGCGCTCGAGAATGCGTACGCTATACCAAGCATCGTTAGAATGCCGAGAATGCCAGTGAATCGTCCCATTCAGTTTTTTTCTCCGGAACTTTGGATAACGCGATGGATCAGCGGCCGTCTCGCCGCAGGGGCTGCGTCTGCAATTGAATAGCTGTCCCCGATCAGTTGAGCGGCACGCGAAGCCCGGCTGTCTGCGTTGTAATAAATCGTCGCGAAGGGTTCTCCCTGCGTAACTGCATCGCCGACTTTCTTGTGCAAGATAATTCCTACCGCAGGGTCGACCGAATCTTCCTTGCGCTCGCGTCCACCGCCAAGAATTACGCAGGCTGTGCCAATTTGTTCACACTGCATCGAGGAAACGAAGCCTGCCGATGCGCTCTTGACCTGCATGGTCTGTCGCGCCTGCGGAAGGTGCTTAGGGTCATCAATCACCTTCGGGTCGCCGCCCTGCAGTTCGATCATGCGCCGGAATGTTTCAAGCGCTTTGCCAGAGGAGATCAGTTCGGCACTCTTCTGCTTTCCATCGGCAATGGATTTCGAAGCTCCGCCGAAAAGCAGCATCCAACCAGCAAGTTCGAGACAAAGTTCGCGTAGATCCTCCGGGCCGCCGCCCCGCAAAATTTCCACGCACTCAACCACCTCCAGCGAATTGCCAATCATGTTGCCGAGCGGTTGATCCATGTCGGTGATCAAAGCGACCATCTTCTTGCCCATGCGCTCGCCGGTTTCAACCATGAGTTCAGCGAGAAATGCCGCGTCCTTCTCGCTTTTCATAAATGCGCCCGAACCCGTTTTCACATCGAGCACAAGAGCGTCGATGCCCTCAGCCAGTTTCTTGCTCATGATCGACGCGCATATCAGATACGGACTCTCTACCGTGCCAGTCACATCGCGAAGAGCGTACAACTTGCGATCTGCGGGTGCGATTTCCGCAGTCTGGCCGATCATGGCGCAGCCGCAAGTTTCGAGCACGCGGCGGAAATCTGCGATAGGGAGATTCACGTTGAACCCGGGAATGGATTCAAGCTTATCGAGCGTTCCTCCAGTGTGCCCCAACCCGCGCCCGCTGATCATGGGTACAGCCACTCCCGCCGCAGCCGCTAACGGCGCCAGCACGAGAGAAGTTTTGTCTCCCACGCCACCGGTGGAGTGCTTGTCCACTTTTTTAGCGGGCAGCGAAGAAAGATCGAGAACTTTTCCCGAGTGCAGCATCGCATCCGTAAGTGCTGCGGTCTCGCCTCGTGTCATCCCGCGAAATACCACGGCCATCAACCACGCAGAAACTTGATAATCGGGAGTTTCTCCGGCGGTGTAGGCTTTGACCAAGCCTTCGATCTCGGCACGGGACAATTCGAGACCATCACGCTTCTTTCGGATGACATCAATCGCGCGGAAATTCTGGGTGGCGGATGCTGGCTGACTCACTGCAGTCGGAATCCTTCCGGTAAGAGTTCAGTGATGTGCGCCTGCTTAGGCCCGGTTTTCCCCTGAAAGAAAACGGTCGCATCCGGCCCGAATTCGTAGATGACCTGCCGGCAGGCGCCGCATGGCGAGCAGGCAACACCGTGGTCATTGGTCACCGCAACGGCTCGAATCTCAATTTTCGGACCGAGTTGTGCGACCGCAGTGAAGATCGCGGTGCGTTCGGCGCAATTGGTCATGCCGTAGGATGCGTTCTCGACGTTGCAGCCTGCGAAAACCTTGCCGTTGCTGAGTAGGATGGCCGCTCCCACATGAAAATTCGAATAAGGCGCATGCGCGTTCTTCATTGCCTTCTCGGCGGCCTTCTCTAGTTTTCTTTGCACCGCCGGGGACGGAGTTTTCCTGTTCATGGTTTAGGCCGAAGCAAAGTTCGCGCGCTGTATCAGCGCGACATTGTAAACCCTGCAAGCGAGTTCAGGGCTTTTTCTTGCGGCATGTAGGATTAGACTGCCGTACAATTACGTCTCAGTATCTGCAAAAATGCCAGCCGATCACGAAAACCAAATGGGAAATAAGGTCGCGACGCGAGCCGCGCATCCCGCGGCGATTGCGGAATGGGCAGGGCGACCCCTTCTCGCCAACTTTGGCATTCCTCTCGATCTGCATTGGATTCAAAATGTCCGCGTAAACACTAGCGCGGTTGAGCGCAGAGCCCAGACCCAGGTCGCGCGGCGAACCGTCAAGAAAGATTGGCAGGCGGCGTGGTTGCTGCGCGCCATCTCCTGCATGGATCTCACCACTCTCTCTGGCGATGATACGGACGAGCGTGTGCGGCGTTTGTGTGCCAAGGCTCGTCAGCCGATCCAACACGACTTGGTTCAAAAGCTTGGAATCGGGGAACTCGGAATCAACGTTGCCGCCGTTTGCGTCTATCACACGTTCATCGAAACAGCGCTGAATGCGCTGGCGGGTAGCGCAGTTCGCGTGGCAGCCGTTTCCACCGGATTTCCTGCAGGGCTGTCGCCGTTAGCCGAACGGGTCGCGGAGATTCGCCGCTCTGTCGAAGCGGGGGCGGACGAGATCGATGTGGTCATCACTCGCGCACACGTTTTCGGGGGACGCTGGCAGGCGCTCTACGACGAGATTGCAGCATTCAAACAAGCCTGCGGGGCGGCGCACTTGAAGGTGATCCTCGGCACCGGAGATCTCCTTACGTTCCGCAACGTGGAGCGCGCCAGTTTTGTGGCCATGATGGCCGGGGCCGATTTCATCAAGACCTCGACCGGAAAAGAACCAACCAACGCTACGCTACCCGTGAGCCTCGTCATGGTGCGGGCGATCCGCGAGTATGCGCAACAGACCGGCATGGCCGTGGGCTTCAAGCCCGCTGGCGGAATTCGAACGGCCAAGCAATCCCTCGATTGGCTGGCAATGATGAAGGAAGAACTGGGTGACTCGTGGCTGCGCGCGGAAATGTTTCGCTTCGGCGCGAGCGGATTGCTGGGGGACATTGAGCGGCAATTAGAGCATCATGCAACCGGACGTTACTCTGCGGAATATCGCCATCCGCTTGCGTAGCAAGAAAATGCGAAGAAAGAACGCTGGCTCAGGATGAAAACCCGATGAGCATCGCCGAAAAATTCGTCACCATGGAATATGGACCCGCTCCAGAGGATCCGAAAGAAGCGCAAACTTGGCTGGATCGGCACGAGCGCCGCTTCGGTCATTTTATTGGCGGCGCGTGGCAGTCGCCGTCCGCCGGAGAATATTTCGATACGCAGGATCCCTCGAGTGGCGAAAAGCTCGCGTCGATTGCGCAGGGCACAGTTGCGGATGTTGATTCCGCGGTTCGCTCCGCGCGCGCCGCTTCACCAAAATGGCGCGCCCTTACGCCCCACGTGCGCGCTCGTTTCTTGTACGCACTAGCGCGGCTCGTACAGAAGCATTCCCGCCTGCTCGCCGTGCTTGAGACCATGGACAACGGCAAGCCCATCCGTGAGAGCCGCGACATCGACATTCCGCTCGTAGCGCGGCATTTCTATCATCATGCGGGCTGGGCCCAGTTGCTCGAACAAGAATTTTCCGGATATGAGCCATGCGGAGTGGTGGGGCAGATCATTCCGTGGAATTTTCCGCTTCTCATGCTCGCCTGGAAGATTGCTCCGGCCCTTGCCGCGGGAAATACGGTCGTCCTTAAGCCCGCCGAATTTACTCCTCTCACAGCCCTCGCTTTCGCGGAACTCTGCCAGGAAGCTGGTTTGCCCGCAGGTGTTGTGAATATCGTGACCGGAGATGGCTTGACTGGCGAGGCGCTGGTGAAGCATCCCGCTGTCGACAAGATCGCTTTTACCGGCTCGACCGAAGTTGGACGAGCGATACGCAGCGCCACTGCAGCCAGTCACAAACGCCTCTCGCTCGAATTGGGCGGCAAATCTCCTTTCATTATTTTCGAAGATGCCGATCTCGACAGCGCCGTCGAGGGGTTAGTCGACGGAATCTGGTTCAACCAGGGGCAAGTCTGCTGCGCTGGATCGCGCCTCCTAATGCAGGAAAGCATTGCTGAACCGCTCCTCGCCAAGATTCGCGATCGCATGAGCACGTTGCGTCTCGGTCCGCCGCTCGACAAGGCGATCGATATTGGTGCGATCGTTGCGCGCGTGCAGTTGGAGCGCATTCAGCGCATGGTTTCGCAAGGGATTGCCGAAGGCGCAACTTGCTGGCAGCCGCAGATTTCAATGCCCGAGCGCGGACTTTATTTTCCTCCGACGTTGCTGAGCAATGTACATCCCACGTCGATCGTGGCGCAGCAAGAAATCTTCGGTCCCGTGCTGGCGGCAATGACTTTCCGCACTCCGCGAGAAGCCGTAGAACTGGCCAACAATACTGTGTACGGCCTCGCTTCCTGTGTGTGGAGCGAAAACGTCAACGTAGCCCTGCACGTGGCGGCGCAATTGAAGGCTGGAGTCGTCTGGGTCAACTGCACAAATCTATTCGACGCCGCCTGCGGATTTGGCGGATATCGCGAGAGCGGATATGGCCGCGAAGGCGGTCGCGAAGGCATGCTCGAGTACATGGAATTGTCGTGGTTCAAGCATGCCGCGAAGCTGCCGCCCGCCAATGCACCCGCTGCTCCGGAAAAAGACGAGCAAGAGACGAGCACGCCTGCGATTGACCGCACCGTCAAGCTGTACATCGGCGGCAAACAGGCACGGCCGGACTCCGGTTACAGCATGGAAATACGCTCATCAGACGGTCGGCTGTTGGGCGAAGCTCCGCTCGGCAATCGCAAAGATATTCGCAACGCAGTGGAAGCAGCGCGTAAGGCCGAGTCCTGGGGCAAAGCTACCGCGCACAACCGCGCTCAGGTGCTCTATTACTGCGCGGAAAATCTGGCGCAGCGGCGTGACGAAATTGCTCATCGGCTCGCCGCAATTGTCGGAGAGAAGCAGGCTGCCGCGGAACTTGATCTCGGCATCGAACGCATCTTCTCGTATGCGGCATGGGCCGACAAGTTCGATGGCGCAGTGCACAATCCACCATTTCGCAACATCTCGATCGCGATGAATGAGGCGATCGGAACGGTGGGCGTCCTCTGCGCTGCGGAGGCGCCTTTACTCGGGTTCCTGTCGCTGGTCATGCCTTTGCTCGCTATGGGAAATACCGTCGTGGCGATTCCGTCGGAACGATATCCGCTCATTACTGGTGACCTTTACCAGCTTTTTGACACCAGCGATCTGCCCGGCGGGGCAGTGAACATTGTGACGGGCTACGCGTCGCAGCTCCTTAAAACGCTTGCCGAGCACGATGATGTGGATGCGATCTGGTGCTACGGAGACGAGACGATGGTCGCGTCGGCCAAGGCCATGTCGGTCGGAAATCTGAAGCAGGTTTGGACGAACGAAGGCCGCGTCATCGATTGGTTCGATCCCCAACAGGGCGAAGGCCGCTGGTTCCTGGAGCACGCAACTCAAGTGAAAAATATCTGGGTACCCTACGGAGAGTAGGGTCCACGTCTACAACTCCGGTTTCATCTCCACCGAATTAAGCCGGTTGCAATTGTGACCGCTCGGCGCTAGCATCTCCGGAGTCGCGTTCCTTCGTCCGGCATTTTCTTCTGATGCACGTTTTTGTTTAACGTTTCTTGTTTTTCAAGGAGGACGTATGGGCATCGCAGTTTCCCCGCAAATCCATCCGCAAGTCGCTGAGTTCATCGACAAACCACTGCAAATGCTGATCAACGGCAAATGGTCCAAGTCTGCTTCCGGCAAGACTTTTCCAACCTACAATCCGGCAACCGGCGAGGTGCTGGCGCAGGTCGCAGAAGGCGACCGCGAAGACATCGAACAAGCGGTGCGTGCCGCGCGCCGCGCATTTGACGTCGGGCCGTGGCGGCGCATGACGGCCTCCGAACGCGGACGGCTGATCTGGAAGCTGGCCGATCTGTTGGAGCAGCACACCGAGGAGTTCGGCTACATCGAGAGCCTCGACAACGGCAAGCCGCTCGGCATTGCTAAAGCTGCGGACGTGCCGCTCGCGGTCGATCTGTTTCGTTACATGGCGGGATGGGCCACCAAGATTGAAGGCAACACAATCCCCCTCTCCGTTCCGTACACGCCCGGTGCGAAGTATCTGGCTTACACGCTTCGCGAACCGGTCGGCGTGGTCGGGCAGATCATTCCCTGGAATTTCCCCTTGCTGATGGCTGCGTGGAAACTTGGCCCGGCGCTCGCGACCGGATGCACTGTGGTGCTCAAGCCGGCCGAGCAGACGCCGCTCTCCGCACTACGGTTGGGCGAATTGATCATGGAGGCGGGATTCCCGGAAGGCGTGGTCAACGTCGTTCCGGGTTACGGCGAGACCGCGGGCGCCGCTTTAGCCGCGCATCCTGATGTCGACAAGGTCGCCTTCACCGGATCAACCGAAGTCGGCAAGCTGATCGTGCATGCGGCCGCGGGAAATCTTAAGAAAGTTTCTCTCGAACTCGGTGGCAAGTCTCCCAATGTAGTGTTCAAAGACGCCGATCTCGAGAGCGCGATTCCTGGCTCTGCCAGCGCGATCTTCTTCAACCACGGCCAGTGCTGCTGCGCCGGCTCCCGCCTCTATGTCGAGAAGGCGGTTTACGATCAGGTAGTCGAAGGCGTCGCCGAACACGCCAAGAAAATTAAAGTGGGTTCGGGCCTCGATCCGGACACCCAGATGGGACCGCTGGTTTCCCAAGAGCAGCTGAACCGTGTCTGTGGATACCTGGAAGCAGGCTTCTCAGAAGGCGCGAAGGCAATGGCCGGCGGGCACAAGGCCGGCGATCGCGGCTACTTCGTCGAGCCTACGGTGCTGGTCAACACCCAGGAGAACATGAAGGTCGTGCAGGAAGAAATTTTCGGGCCGGTGGTGACAGCGATGCCCTTCACCGATCCCGAGGAGATCATTCCTCGCGCCAACAACAGCGACTACGGCTTAGCTGCTGCAGTGTGGACCAAGGACATCGGCAAAGCGCATCGCATGGCCGAGCAGCTTCGCGCCGGTACGGTGTGGATCAACTGCTACAACATCTTCGACGCGGCCATGCCGTTCGGAGGCTACAAGCAATCCGGCTGGGGACGCGAGATGGGTCACGATGTGCTCAATCTCTACACCCAGACCAAAGCAGTTTGCACGCGCATCGCGTAGTCGGCAAGCGCTTACGACAAAGGACGGTGGTCTTTGGCCACCGTCCTTTGTGTCATTCAGGCTCTTTCGTCGAACCCTACTTTTCCATCATTAAAACTTTTTCTGCGTCATCAATTTCCGTCAGCTTCACTTCGATCACCTCATTCAACGTGGTCTGCACGTTGCGGCCGACGAAGGTAGCCTCGACCGGAATCTCGCGATGACCGCGATCGATGAGGACGCAGAGTTGCACGCGCCGGGGCCGGCCGTGCGAGAACAGCGCGTCCAAAGCGGCCCGCGTTGTGCGACCCGTGAATAGAACGTCGTCAACCATGACGATGTTCTTGTCCTCGATCTCAAATCCAATCTCCTTCTCCTGCACCACGGGCTTGGGCCCGAGGGTGGAGAGATCATCTCGATAAAAGGTGATATCGAGCGTGCCAACCGGAACCTGCGCATTTTCAATGCGCGCGATAATTTTGCCCAGCCGCTCCGCGATGGGCACGCCGCGCCGGCGAATCCCAACCAGCCCAAGGCCGTCGACCCCGCCATTTTTTTCCACGATTTCGTAAGCGAGGCGAACCAGCGTGCGTTCGATCTCGGAAGCGGACATCAGTTGTGCCTTTTGGCGAAGGCCAGTTTTGCGGGAAGGATTTTTGGCATTCATGAGTTGTGGTGCCGCTGAACCCGGCAACTCACTGTATTCAACGCGCTCTCCATCGGTCAAGCGCTCTCAAACCTCATTGTGAGATTTAGCGCAAGGCGATTCGCGGCTACTCGCTGGATTGCTTGGCAGGTTCAACGGTTCCCAGTTCCGCCTCGACGGAACCATGAGCCGGGCAACTAGTTTTCAGGATACGGGCAAGCGGCGAATTAGGCTGGCGCACTGAGATCAGGTCGATTGCAGTGGTCGCCAGCGCGGCATCGCTCGGCAAAATTCCTACTCCCTGGTTTCGGCCCAAAGCTTTTGCCCGGTAGAGCGCGATGTCTGCCAGTTCGATCGTTTCCTCGGCGCAGATGGCCTCAAATGCGTGGCGGCACCACGGATACGGCGCCCAGCCTACGGAGCACGTTTTGCGCACGCTCACTCCATGACCAAGATCAAACGGCTCTGCCGACATGACATCAAGTACGCGGGAGCAGAATGCCGGAGTTCCTGAGGGATCTGCTGAACGGCTCATAATCAAGAATTCTTCTCCACCCCAGCGCACCAGCACGTCCGATTTACGGACCACCGACGATAAGCGTTGCGCCACCAGTTGCAGCAACCGGTCGCCGGCAGCGTGGCCGTGGCGATCGTTCACTTCTTTGAAGAAATCTACATCGACCATGATGAAGACCAGATCGCGATGGTCCATTTTGCGGATATCGCTGCCCCGGGCGCGCTGATAATTTCTTAGGACCTGCCCGGCTTCGGCGGTCAAAATCTCTTCCAGATATCGCCGGTTCCAGATGCGGGTTAGGGAATCGGTGAACGAAATCTCCTGCAGTTCCAGATTCTTGCGCTGCAACTCCAGACTATGCCAGCGAAGCGAGTGCTCTTTATTCTCCAGTTCATCCTTCAGCCGGCACATCTCTTCGAGGTTGTAGCGCGACAAGCGCAAAAGACTGAGCAGTTCCTGGTCCAGTAGATGTTGTTTGAAGAAGACCAAAGCGCCCATTCCGATCATGGTCGCCACCGTCAACAGCAGCCTGTAGGTGCGAACACTTTGCGGCACGTTGCCGCCGAATTCGGCCCACGCCACCATCAGTGGGGTCACGAATACGGCGATCATGGCGAGCCGCGCTTTCCAGATTCCGTGGCCGCGAGCCGGAGTTTCCTGCGACTGATCGCCTGCAGCATCATCATGCGGGAGGAAACCAATCCGTACAAACCAGAGCATGGACGCGACCAACGGAACGTCAAAGAGGCTTCCGGTGTAGTAGATGTGTTTATCGATCGCTTCGCTGGCCTGCAGCGACGCGATGCAATAAACCAAAGTCGCGCCGCCTAACTGGGAATAAATGCCGCGCCATACCCCCCGGGCGCGCCTCCAGACCAGAACTAGAGCGGCCGCCAGCACAAGTTGTTCGCATACGTATAGCAAGTCGAAACTTCTGCCGTAAACGGATTCGGCCGGATGAACATACTGCCAGGGGATCACGACGAACAGATACAGAAACAGCCACCAGGTAAGCAGCAGCGCGAAGTCGAGCGTCCCGGCGCGAAGAGTGCGATTGTCTTGTTGCACATGCGGCTGGACTGCCACCGCAGCCATCATCGGCACGATGTGCAAGAACAGAATCACATCGCCAACGAATGGGTTCGGCGCCTCATGCCTCAGGTAGACCTCAATGTAAGTCCACATAACCTGCGACGCCAGCCACATCCCCAGCCCCAAACCCATCAGCGCCCAGAAAAGGCGTGCCTTTGGCGCGGCGGTTTTGATGTTTGCCAGAACGGCTAACGTAGCGCAGAGCAGAACTACATTTTGCAGAATGTCTCCAAATGCGGTGAGAGCGAAGCCTCGCGGGGCAAAAATTGAGACGAAAATGTGGACGCACACCACCGTGCACACGATGGTCGCCCACGTCCGGCCGCGCTGGAGCGGAAAACTCCCCACGGAGGAATTGTAAGTTTATCTTTGGATTTTCCGGCTGTTACTAACGTAATGCCCGGCAACAAGGGAGAGGAAGACTCTCGGATCAGGAAACCACGCCCACAAAGCGCTCCACAAACCGGTAAACATCAACATATGAGTTGTAAAGAGGCACTGGCGCAACGCGGTAGGTATCGGGTTCGCGCCAATCGCCGATGACTGCTTCCGCGGCCAGGCGGTCGCATACGTCCCGGCCATGGTTTGGAAGCCGGATCGAGAGTTGGGCGCCTCTGCGCGCCGGTTCCCGCGGGGTGATGATTGAGAAAGTTTGCGCTTTCTGTTGATCCAGCAAGAACTCCAGATATCCAGTAAGTAATTCGCTCTTGGCCCGCAGGTTTTCCATGCCGGCCTCCACGAAGATCTCCATCGAAGCCCGCAGTGCCGCGAGCGCCAGAATCGGAGGATTGCTCAGCTGCCAGCCCTCAGCACCTGGCATGGGATGAAAGTCCGGGCCCATTTGAAAGCGAGTTTTCTCGTCGTGTCCCCACCAACCGGAGAAGCGAGGCAGATCGAACGCGCGGGCATAACGCTCGTGCACGAAGCATCCGGCCACGCAGCCTGGACCACCGTTCACGTATTTGTAGCTGCACCAGGCGGCGAAATCTGGGCCCCAGTCGTGAAGCCGAAGCGGTATGTTTCCGGCAGCGTGCGCTAAATCGAATCCCACGACGCACCCTCGTCGATGTCCGGCCTTCACAATTCCTTCCATATCGAAGACCTGCCCGGTGGCATAGTTAACCCCACCCAGCAGGATCAGGGCGATCGAACTACCCTCGCGCTCAATCAGCGACTCAATATCTTCGTCGCGCAGGCAGGACTCGCCGTCACGAGGCTTCGCTTCCACCAGCGACTTCGCAGGATCAAACCCATGCAATCGAATCTGCGACTTCACTGCATATTGATCGGACGGGAACGCCGCGCGCTCGATCAAAATCTTGTGCCGCTGTGCCGTTGGACGGTAGAACGAAGCCATCATCAGGTGCAGGTTCACCGTCAACGAATTCATCACCACAACTTCGAGAGGCTGCGCTCCCACCATCTCGGCCGTCTGCTCCGTCAGCAGCCGGTGATAAGGCATCCACGGAGCCTTTGCATGAAAATGCCCCTCGACGCCAAGCTCCGCCCAATCGCGCAACTCCTGCTCGATGTATGAACGCGCGGTCTTCGGCTGCAGACCGAGCGAATGCCCGCACAAATAAATGCACTCGGCGCCGTTCTTCGTTCTTGGAGTATGGAAGCGGTCTCGAAACCGCGACAGCGAGTCCCGGGCATCCATGGCAGCGGCAAACTCAGGTCCCGCGTGATAGGAAGGTCGCGTCAAGAGGGTAACTCCAGCGGCGTCAGCCCGGTGCGGATCAGGCGATCGGCCTTGTTCCAATCCAGATCCTCGACACGTTCGATGCCATCGCAGAGATCTGCCAGCAGGCGCTCCTGCACGCGGCCCCGATCGAGAGCGACGGAATACGGAATGCGATGAAATGTCACCATCGCATACTTCGGAACGAAGAGGTTCGGATACCGGGATTCCAGCGCCAGTTCCACTTTCTTGCGAAACAAAAAACGCGCATCGGCCACACGATCCCGCATCTCGACGAAATTCTCAATCGCGAGATCCGCAATCGCGTCGGTGTTGACCTTACGCGCTTGCTCAAACTCGGAGAACACGCGCTTCCAGTCGTCGCCGTGCTGGTCAATCAACTGCAGAAGGCAAGAGCAGTCCTCAAATCCGCAATTAATCCCTTGGCCGAAGAAGGGTACGATCGCATGCGCCGCATCGCCCAACAGAAGCGCCCGTCCATTCACATGCCAGGGAGAACATTTGACCGTGACCATGGCGCCCGTGGGATTGGCAAAGAAATTGTCAACCAGATCCGGCATGAGCGGAACGGCGTCTGGAAATCGCAACTGAAACAATTCCAGTGCATTTTGTCGCCCACTCAGGTGCGCAAAGCTGTCCGGCCCCTCGAACGGCAGGAAGAGAATGCAGGCAAACGTGCCGTCGACATTGGGCAAGGCGATCAGCATGTAGTTTCCTCGCGGCCAAATGTGCAGCGCATTCGTTTCCAGCGCATGTCTTCCGCCCGCCCGGGCTGGAATCGTGAGTTCTTTGTATCCGTAATCGAGATATTGCTGCGAGAAGTTAAACCGGCTCAGCTTGAGCATCTCGGCGCGGATGGCCGACGAGGAGCCATCGCAGCCGATCACGACGGTTGCGTTATGCACGCGGGCGGCGTCGCTCTGCTCGTCGTGCAGTTCGAGCGTCCCAGTCCTCAGGTCCATTCCAGTGCAACGCTGTTGAAAAGATATCTTTGCCCCTTCGGCCTCGGCGGCATTCATCAGGGCGATGTTCAAATCTGCGCGGGAGATCGAATTGATGACTTCCGTCTCGTTCTTTCCATAGGGCTGAAACGTCAGCTCCGACTTGAGCGAGTGCATCATCCGGCCCTTCATGGGGATGATGACGCTCTGCATCTCCCGCCACAAACCAGCTTCCGCGAGCGCGTGAATGCCCCGCGTTGAAATCGCCAAATTGATGGATCGCCCCGCGCTGATGGGGACGCGCCGCATGTCAGGGCGCCGCTCAAAAATCTCCACCTGAAACCCACGCCGCACCAGGCCAATCGCCAGCAGCGGGCCGTTCAGCCCGGCGCCGATGAGCGTGATGGTTGGGGTCTTCGAGGTCATTGGAGGGGCAAGGGCAGCACGATCACTCGGTCAGCAAAGTTCGCGCTTCCCAGAGTTCCGGGAAGAATTTCTTGTCCAGCGTAAGTTTCAGGTACGACGAGCCCGCACTGCCACCCGTGCCCATCCGCACACCAATCGTGCGCTCGACCACCTGGATGTGGCGCAAGCGCCAGCTCACGACCAGTTCATCGAACTCCGTTAGACGTTCGCATACGTCAATCCAGTCTCGATGCGCGTGCTCGTCGCGATACAAAGAGAGAACGGCTCTCGCCCGTGCATCGAAACGCTGGCGCTCGGTCTCTCCTTCCGCAGTTTGCAGCTTTCCCATCGCACGCAGGGCGTCGAAAAACACCTCGTGCAGTGAGGGCTCGCGCAGCCTCCGCTCTAGTTGCGCATGCGCTTCAGGAGTAGGCCGATGATAGCGCAGCATCTTTTCATCTTTCAGCCCGCACAAGAATTCCAGCTCCCGAAATTGTTCCGATTGAAATCCACTGGCCGGTTCCAGTTTGCCGCGGAACGCCAGGAAATGTGTGGGCAGCATGGTTTCGAGAATCGTAAACTGCTCTACCAGCACGCGAGTAATTTCAGTGCAGCGTCGCAAGAGCCTCGCCACCTCATACACTTCATCATGCGACTTTGGATTCGCTCCCGCCGCATGCAGGTTTGCTACTACCGCGTCCAGATCATGCAGCAACTCCTTGAACCACAGTTCGTAAGTCTGATGCACGATGATGAACAGCATTTCGTCGTGATGTTGCGGCGAAGATTGCGGCTGCTGCAATTCGAGCAATTCGGGAACGCGAAGGTAGGAACTGTACGTGAGTTGACCGCGATGAACTTCGGTCGGCGCCTTAACCTCGGAAACCTTGGTCCGAGCTTCTTCACTCCTGAGTCCGAGAAATTCCTCTGCATTGCCGCCCAGCAACTTAACCTTTGCTTGCTGTGGCAGGTTACTCCCGCGAATCAACGAGCCGATCCCGTGCTCGCCCAGTGGGAACGGATAATCCGAACCGAGCAGCACGTGCTCGGCTCCCATGGTTCCGACGAGAAATTCCAGAGCACGTTGATCGAAGACCGCCGAATCCACATAGAACCGGTTCACGTATTGCGATGGCGGCAACTGGCAAACGCCGTGCGCCACGGGATGATGCTGCCACGCATTCTCCAACCGTCCCAGCAGGAACGCAAAACTTCCGCCTCCGTGCGCAAAACAAATCCGCAAGTTCCGTGGCAACTTGTCGAACGCGCCCCCCAAAATCATCGCCACGATGCCAAGCTGTGTCTCTGCAGGCATCCCCACTGTCCAGGGCATCATGTATTTCGGCATACGCTGCGGTGCAAGCATGTCCCAGGGGTGCACGAGCACTGCAGCGCCTTCGTCAGCGCAGTGGTGCAAAAACGTAACTATCCCGGGGTCGTCTAAATTCTTTTCCCCAACGTGATTTCCAATCTGGACTCCAAGATGTCCGGCCTGAATGCAACGTGTAAGTTCGCCGCATGCTGCGTCGACGTCCTGAAGAGGAACCTGGCAGAGCGCCTTCAGTCGCCCTTTCCCTTGAGCGCACAGTTCGAGTGCAGCATCATTGAACAATTTTGCGCAGTCGAGAGCGTGCTCGACGGGGCGCTCATACGCGAACAGTACTGGAGTCGCCGACAGCACCTGGATATCGACAGCGTCCCGGTCCATTTCGTTCAAACGCACATCAGGGTCCCAGCACGCGGAGTAAATGTGGCGGAAGAAGCGATCGCCGAGCATGATCTCCGCCTTGCCGGGTTCAGTGTGCTTAATGCGCGGCCAGGTCGCGGTGCCGTACCGAGCGCCGAGATCCGGCCATGTGCGAGGAAAAAAGTGATTGTGAATGTCGATGACTGGCATTTACTGTTTGCCGGGATGCACCGCGCCGCAATGCTTGCACTTGCGCAGACTCTCGTCGCTATGAAACTTGTCGAACAGAGGAGGCAAATCGCGCACGATGCTCTTCAGCTTCACTTCGGCGCGATGCACGAGTTGGTGGCAATTCTGACAGTACCATTCAAAACCGTCTAAAGCGCCTTCAGGGCGCGGCATTTCAACCACCACGCCGATGCTGCCTTCCTGCAGTCTTTGCGGCGAATGCCGCATATGCTTGGGCAGAAGAAAAATCTCGCCCTCCTTGATTGGAATCTCCAGCGGCGGCTTGCCCGGCGTCTCCATGATGCGAAGAAAAATATTTCCCTTTAACTGATAAAAGAATTCTTCCGTCGGGTCGTCGTGATAATCGCGCCGGTGGTTCGGTCCTCCGACCACCGTGACCATCATCTCGCCGTCTTCCCATACCTGAGCGTTGCCGACTGGCGGCTTGAACTTTTCCTTATTCTGCTCGATCCATCCCTGAAAATTGAACGCCTTCAATTCTTTGATCGACGGCATGCTTGCTCCTATTTTTCCGGCTTATAGGCGATGGCGCGAATCTCGATCAGCAGGTGCGGATGCGGCAACTGGTGCACGGCGACCGTGGTCCGCGCCGGACCATCGTAGCCGAAGTATTCGCCATACACTTCGTTGTATCCGCCGAAATCGTTCATGTTGACCAGGTAGGTCGTGACCTCAACCAAGTCTTTCAGTTCCGCCCCAGCACTGTTCAGGATCTCACTTACGTTTTCGATCACAGCCTTGGTTTGGACCCGAATGTCGAGGCGCGTCGTTCCGAAGCCATCCACTTCCGCGCCAGCGATCGTGTTATCGGCGCGCCGCGCACTCGTTCCAGATACCACGAGAAAGTCTCCGGCACGCTTGAAGTGCGGATACTTGCCGCGCGGCTTCGCCTTTCCGTCGATTACCTGGCTTTCGATTTTCCCCATCGTTCACAGCCGAATGCAGATGTTATTCAGCTCGGAATAGAAATTCAACGAGTGCATGCCGCCTTCGCGTCCAATGCCGGATAGTCCCGAGCCTCCGAATGGAGTTCGCAGATCGCGCAAGAACCAGCAATTCACCCAGGTGATGCCCACGTTCATTTTTTGTGCCACGCGGTGTCCGCGCGTTAGGTTCGTTGTCCAGATTGATGCGGCCAGCCCGTATTTCGTGTCGTTGGCCATGCCAATCGCTTCTACTTCGGAATCGAATGGCGCAACGTGGCAGACGGGACCGAAAATTTCTTCCTTCACGCAGCGCGCCGACTCCGCCAGCCCAGTATAGATCGTCGGTTGCACATAAAACCCGTGATCGAGCGCGTTGCCGAACTCGGGCACGCCCCCTCCGGTAACAACGGTCGCTCCCTCCTCCCGTGCCAGACGATAATACGAAAGCACCTTCTCACGATGCTGTTTGGAAATTAAAGGGCCGAGCTGCGTTGAGTTCTCCAGTGGAGATCCCAAACGCAAGCTCTCGGCCCTTCGCTTTAACGCTTTCACAAAACGATCGAAGATTGGGCGCTCCACATACACGCGCTCGGCACAAAGACAGACCTGTCCGGTATTGAGGAACGCCGCATCGCCAATCCCGTTGACCGCCTCTTCAAAGTCGCAATCTGCGAATACGATTGCCGCATTCTTGCCCCCGAGCTCAAACGATACCGGTTTCACCGAAGCCGCAACCGTCTTCATGATCGCGGCTCCAGTCTGCGATTCGCCGGTGAAGGTCACCGCGTTCACATCGGCATGCTGTGTCAGAAATTCTCCGGCTGAATTCGGTCCGAAGCCGTGCACCACGTTGTAGACGCCATCCGGAATGCCCGCTTCTTTGATCGTTTCCGCCAGGAGCGTCGCGGTCGCGGGAGTTTCCTCGGAAGGTTTCACCACCACGGTGTTGCCGCACGCCAGTGCGGGCGCGACCTTCCACGTCAGCAGTAGAAGCGGCAAGTTCCACGGTGTGATGATGCCGACAACGCCCAGCGGCTTGCGGATCGCGTAGTTCAGCGCGTTCTTGCCGTCGGGAGTTTCGGTCTGAAAAGACTCCAGTGCCGCTGTCTTAATTACATCCGCAAACACCCGGAAATTTGCGGCTGCACGCGGAACGTCCACGTTGCAGGCTAGGCTGACGGGCTTGCCAGTATCCGCCACCTCGGCTGCCACGAAGGAATCGCAGTTTCTGTCGATCGCCTCCGCCACTTTGTACAGTCGTGCGGCGCGCTCGCGAGCGCCGCATCGGCCCCATTCTCCACCAAGTGCCTGCCGCGCCGCGTCGACCGCTTCATCGACAAGGTCGCGATCCGCTTCCGAGACTTCCGCGATCACCGAGCCGTCCGCCGGATTTATGTCGGCGAAGTTGCGCTTGCCCTTTACAAACCGTCCGCCAATGTAGTTGAGAATGGACTTCACGGGTAGGAACTCAGCCGAATCCTAGCAGTCTCAAGCGGAACGAAGCAACGCTCCACCTTCACGCCTTCCGCTCCTGCAGATAACGCTGGAGCGCGTGCTGCCATGTGGGCATCTCGATTCCCCAACGCTGCAGACTCACCGGGGACAAAACCGAGTACGCCGGACGCCGCGCTGGACGCGGCATCTGCTGCGTGGTGACCGGCCGAACCTCGGTGGCGAGTCCGGCCTGGCGCACGACTTCGCGCGCGAATTCAAACCAAGAGCAATTACCCGAGTTCGTCACATGCACAATCCCCTGGGCGTTGTTTCGGCAGAGCTCCATGATTGCCCTTGCCAGATCCACACTGTAAGTCGGGCAACCGCGCTGGTCGTCGACAACATCCAGCGCGGGGCGAGTCGCTGCCAATTTCAGAATCGTGTCCGGAAAACATTTTCCTCCAGTCCCGAACAGCCAGGACGTGCGGGCAATGCAGCAGTCTGGCAGAGCCTCCAGCAGTCGAACTTCCGCCTCCGCTTTGGACCGGCCGTAGACGCTTTGCGGATTCCGTGGATCATCTGGTTCGTAGGGCGAATCCTTAGTCCCGTCGAACACATAATCCGAACTGAGAAATACCAGCTTGCTGCCAATAAGGTCCGCGGCTTCCGCAACGTTCGCCGCTCCATCACGATTCACCGAAAATGCGCGATCCTGCTGGCTCTCGCAGCCATCCACATCGGTGTACGCCGCCGACAGCACGATCCAATCAGGCTGCGTCCGTTCGACAGCGCTGCGCACCTGGCCGGCATCGCGAATGTCGGCGTCGCGGGAACTGAGACCGATTACCTCGTCTGCGTTCCACTCGCGCATGAGCGCCTGACCCAGAAGACCTGAGGCGCCAAAGATGGTGACTCTCATGTGAATGATTAGCCGTGCTATTCGAAGGTTTCGATGTCGCGCAACGCCGCGCCACGTCGATCTTTTGCGGAGACGATCGGCTCGCCATCCAGTTCCCAATCAATCTTCAAATCCGCATCGTTCCACGCCAGGGTGCGTTCGTGCTCCGGAGCGTAATAGTCGGTGGCTTTATAAAGCACGTGTGCCTTCTCTGAGACGACCCGGAACCCGTGGGCGAAGCCCGCCGGAATCCACAGCATCCGCTTGTTCTCGCCAGAAAGCCGCACCCCTTCCCATGTTCCAAATGTCAGTGAACTTCGGCGCAAGTCCACGGCGACATCGAGAATTTCTCCTTCGACCACACGCACCAGTTTTCCCTGCGCCTGTTTAATCTGATAGTGCAGGCCGCGGAGAACATTCTGGCTGGAACAGGAATGGTTATCCTGCACGAAGGGTTGCCGAATGCCCACGTCCGCCATGACTTGCTCGTTATAGCTTTCCAGAAAAAATCCCCGCTCATCGCCGAACACGCGGGGCTCCAGAATCAATAGCCCGGGCAACGAAGTCGGAATTGTGGTGAGAGCATTCATCTTGAAAGCGCCGATCGCGGGCGGGATTACGCGTGCCGCATTCATCTCAGAATACCCTTTCGCGCAGAAGTTGCAGAAGGTACGAGCCGTAGCTGCTGTTCTTCATGGACCTGCCGACTTGTTCCACCTGCGCCGCGGTGATGTAGCCATAGCGGTACGCGATCTCTTCCGGACACGCGACCATCAGTCCCTGCCGCTTCTCGATTGCCTGGATGTACAGCGCGGCATCCATCAAAGACTCGTGGGTTCCGGTGTCGAGCCACGCCATGCCCCGGCCCATCACCACAACTTCAAGCTGATCGTTCTTCAAATAAGTCTTATTAACATCGGTGATCTCGAGTTCGCCGCGCGCGCTTGGCTTGAGCGACTTCGCAATGCTCACCACTTGATCATCGTAGAAATAAAGTCCGGTCACGGCGTAACGCGATTTCGGCTGCCGCGGTTTTTCCTCGATGCTGAGCGCCCGTCCACTGGGGTCGAACTCAACCACCCCATAGCGCTCCGGATCGTGCACCGGATACGCGAAAACCCTTGCCCCGCGCACTTTCCCGGCGGCTTCGCGCAAATCCTTCACCAGATCGTGCCCGTAAAAAATGTTATCTCCGAGCACCAGCGCACACGGATTACCTGCAATGAACTCTTCCCCCAACAAAAGTGCCTGTGCGATTCCCTCCGGCTTGGGCTGCACGCGGTATTGCAGATGAATCCCAAACTGGCTGCCATCTCCGAGTAGTGCCTGGAATTTCGGCATGTCGTCCGGGGTTGAGATGATCAGAATTTCGCGCATGCCCGCTAACATCAGCGTGCACAGCGGGTAGTAAATCATGGGCTTGTTGTAAACCGGAAGCAGGCTTTTCCCCATCGCCTGCGTTACCGGATAAAGGCGCGTTCCGGCTCCTCCCGCCAGAATGATCCCTACGTACCGCGTGCTTTCTTGCATGCTTGTCATGGGGTTGCTTCGCTCAACTCGAGTAATGCAGGGCGATCCACTCGCGGTAGCTGCCGCTGGTTACGTCGCGCACCCATTCTTCATTCTCAAGATACCAGCGAACCGTCTTGCGAATCCCGCTGTCGAAGGTCTCTTTCGGTTTCCACCCGAGTTCGCGCTCAATCTTGCGAGCGTCCATGGCGTAACGCCGGTCGTGCCCGGGGCGGTCTTTCACATAGGTGATTAAGTTTCGCCGCGGATGCTCAAGCCGCGGAGCCATCTCATCGACCAGATCGCAGATCGTCTCCACGATCTCGATATTCGGTTGCTCGTTCCATCCGCCGATATTGTAGGTTTGGCCCGGCCGGCCCTGGCGCAGCACGCTTGCGATCGCTTCGCAATGATCTTCCACATAGAGCCAGTCGCGCACGTTCCTCCCATCGCCATAGACTGGCAGGGGCTTGCCATCCCGTGCGTTGAGAATCATCAGCGGGATCAATTTCTCGGGAAATTGAAAGCGGCCGTAGTTGTTGGAGCAATTCGTCGTCAATGTCGGCAGGCCGTAAGTGTGATGATAGGCCCGAACCAGATGATCCGACGCGGCCTTCGACGCGGCATACGGACTGTTCGGCGCGTACGGCGTCATCTCAGAAAACGGAGGATCGTCCGGCCCAAGCGATCCATACACTTCGTCCGTCGATACATGCAGGAAACGAAA
>Ga0075029_100000519_pt1 | contig 22133 bp, 22 predicted proteins | sample LitLauG_LLR_2013_FD_71391 | JGI IMG/M metagenome (GOLD analysis project Ga0075029, IMG submission 71391) | Freshwater sediment microbial communities from North America - Little Laurel Run_MetaG_LLR_2013 | ecosystem: Environmental > Aquatic > Freshwater > Creek > Sediment | place: USA... | reverse complement strand
TGCAAGGCGTCCCAATCCAAACCGAACAAGCCCCCCAACGCGGGGGTGACGACCATCGCGGAAGACCAGACCTGGTGCGAACTGCTACGGCCCAGAGGCTGGAAGAACTCGCCGGAGAGCAGTTCCGTGACGGCTCCCAAGTCCTGCGACCAGGTCAGCCCGGCGTTTTGCATCAAGTGCTGATAACCCGCGAGCGGCCGTCCCGCGCGGTACTCCGCGAGAGAAACCCAGCCTGTAAACAGAGGCCACACGGAGCCCTGGTGATAGCTGATCGGGTCGTAGAAAGAGGTGGCGTTGCTGATGTCGCGGGTACCCCAGTCCGTCGAGAACTCGGGAGACGCCCAGCGGCTGAGCATGGGATCGGCGTGGGCGAGAGCCAGCCGCCCGCTCCACCACGCCACGGCGGGATAGATGGTGGCGGTGCGATCCAGACTGCCATCGGCATTGCGGCTGAAAGCGTAGAACCGCTCGCCGGCCTCGTAATATTCGGATTCGAGTTTGGCGCGAATCTCTTCAGCCTTCCGCCGCGCATTGGCCGAAAGGGGTTCGTCATTCATGAGGGTCGCGAGCCGCGAAATGGCATCCGCGGACTGCTGGTCGAGCGCGGCGAGATAGATCTCCTGGTGTGGCATTCCCGGAGGCCAGGATTCCACCCAGCCCGTGCCTTCGGTGTTCTCATAGATTCCGTCGCCATCGGAATCATGCGCCCTGGTGAAGGCGTAAGCGCGCTTGACCGCGTCCCAATGGCGTCGCAGGAAATTCACGTCGCCGCTGGTGTTGACGTAATTCTCCATGGCCATGACGAACAACGGGGTGGAATCCGCCGAAGCGTAAAAATACGGCGTGGATTTCCAGTCCACCAGGCTGGCGGTTTGCGAGAGTTCGTGCATCATTTTCCCGTCGGCGCGCTGCCGCCGAATCAGGAACTCGAATGCCTGCCTGCTCAATTCGAAATCGCCATAGCTATTGATGGCGTACGATGTCCATAGCGAGTCCCGGCCGAAGAACCAGCCGTATCCGGGGCGAGCCGAATCTCCCGATTCATAGTAGCCAGCGATCAGCCCCGTCTGGTCATCGAGCCGGACCCTACCCTGGTCGATGGCGATCTCAGCCCAGCGGAGTGCACGGTCGAAGGCCGGGTCCGGGGTTTCGGCCGTCAGCCGGCGATCGAAGAAGTGCAGGTAGTAATCTTCGCTCCTCTGGTAGAGGTCGGGGATGCGGTCGTTCAGTGCCGCGAGCAGGGCAGGAACTTCGGCTCTGGCCGGTAGCAGCGTAATCAGCAAGGGAAAGAACCGTCCCGAATCGGTCTTGGGATCGAACGCAAGCTTCAATTCCACGGGATAGGTCTTCGGCCGCTCCTGGTAAGGCGGCAGGATGCCTGGCTTGGCGCCTGGCATCGCGAGGGCCGCGGAGAGGTCCGGGTTATCGGTATGGAGCAGGTAATAGCCGCCCTCTTCTACCCATTCGGCGTTTGGCGTGCCGAAGTTGGGCGCCGGCCACATGCGCTGCATTTCGGGTTTGAACCGGAAGGTCAGGCGCATCGGCCGGACGGCAGCGATCTCAAACAGGACAACGATGCCCGATCCCGCGTCTCCACGCGTTGCAAACATCCGCTGCTTCACCGTGAAGGCGGCGTGAGAATAGGTGATGGTGGTCATGGCCGGCGCCACCTCGATGGTGGCGGCCTGAGCGGAAACGTCGATCGGGACCGGATAATCGGCCAGTTCCGCCGTGATGCCAAAATTGCTAAGAACCTTGACGGGGTACAGCCACGCTTCGAAAGTCCCGCTCTGTTCGCCGAAGATCGCGCCGTGCTCCCCCGCCACGGTGAAGGGCTTGCCGGCCTCCACCGGCCGAGTAATGGCTAGCGGGCTGGAATGAATGGGGAATCGCGGGATGGGCTGCAGGGCAGACGCATGCCAGGCGGCGACGAGCACCCAAATCAGCCGGAAACCGACCTTGAGGTTTTTCATGCTGTGTGGCGTAGGACGAGTATCGCGCAAAGTCGAGCGCCTTGCCAAGCTGCTTTGGCTCGGGCAGACGCGCTGCGCCCAAAAAGAGCCGGGCGCCGATCATGTTGATCTATTTCTCGCCGATCACACAGCCCTGGCCTTGCCAGCCGGCCTGAATCATTTTGCCGTCTTCGATCAACACGGGCACGATTCGCTGGCCCGAGGTCAGCTCGCGCATCCGCTGGAAGGCGGCGCGATCCAATTCCACGTCATATTCGACGAAGTCGCGTCCGCGCCATTCGAGCCACTCGCGCATTTCACGAGTATGGGGACAACTGGCGGTTCCAAATAGCTCAAGGCCGGGCATGTGCGATCAATTCCAGGCACAGGCGAACCTCGTGGTAGACCGAAGCCTGGACCTCTTGAATGCGCGGTATGTAGTCGCATGGCACCACCAGGGAAAAGTCGGCCAAGCCGCGCCGCCGGATCTCACCGCCGTCATAGCCCAGCAAGGCTACGGTCAGCAACTGGCGTTTGCGCGCCTCTTCCAGCGCCATGACGATGTTGCGCGACCCGCCGCTGGTAGAGATTCCGATGGCGACGTCTTCGGGCCGCGCCTGCGCGATCAGTTGCCTGAGAAAGACCAACTCCGTTCCGACATCGTTGGCAACGGCGGTGATGTTGGCCGGTTCCATGGAGAGCGAGACCGCGGGCACCGGGTGAAGCCCGGGCGGGGGCAGCACGCAGCCCAGCGCCCAATCGTTGGCGTCAGTCGCCGAACCTCCGTTGCCGAAGAGAATCAACTTTCCGCCGCGAGCCACGCGGCCGGCAATGGCGGCCGAGGCATTCCAGATCTGGCCTGACGATTCGGCCATCCGCGCACGGAGTTGGGCGTCGTCCGCGGCCTTCATGAGAATGGATCCGGCCACCTCCGCGATCAAATCATCCGTGTCCTGCTTCTGCTGGCCGAGAAACGGGTAGAGAAAGCCGGCCTCACCTGAATCGAGCCCCTGCTCGCGCCTCTCCAGGAACACATGCACCGTCTCCCACAGCGTGTGGTACAGGATTTCAACGACTTCCTGGTGGATGAAAGGGTCGGGAGTAGCGGGGTCGCAGCAGTAGTCGCCCTCCGATCCCGGCAGCGCCACGGTCAAGGCGCCGGCGGCCCGCCTGTTGGAGCGCCGCCGATACTTCGGGGTCGCCTTGGGGCGGCCCGAATCCCATCACGATATCTTTCGGGACGAAGGATAGCCTTGAGCCACGGGCCAAAAAGGGCTGAGAGATCGAGAGCTGGGAGAGCGCGCTTGCCGACGATAACGGGATGGACGAATTCCACGGACACACGTTGGCGTCGGTGGAATAAGGACCGCGGCCAAAAGCCAGCAGACCCGCCCAGCAGGAAGCGCTCCGACATGGCGCGGGAGATATCGGCCAAACGGTTCGCCTCCCGCGAGAAGAATTCCTCACAAATCCGATTCCGGTCGAGGAGACGCCGGGCGATGTCCGGCGCGATCTCGATTGGATTGGCCAAGAGTGCCGCATGCTCCTCAGCAGATTCTCGGCAGCGGATCGCCCACCAGCATGTCCACGATCCGGGTGCCACCGTACCGTGCCGACCCCAGGACCGCGCACGCGGGCTCTTCCCGCACTTCGCCGATAATCCGCGATTCGTGGCCGCCCGGCGCCCGTAGAAGAGCTTCGAGCGCAGATTCGGCATACTCCGGCGCCACTACCGCCAGGAACTGACCTTCGTTGGCAATGTGCAGCGGATCCAGTCCCAGCAACTCGCATGCGCCGCGTACCGTGTCGCGCACAGGAACCCGATCTTCCCATAGAAGAACACCTAGCCCACTGTCGCGGGCGAACTCGTTCAGGGCGGTCGCGACCCCGCCGCGCGTGGGATCGCGCATCCACCGTAGCCCGGGCACCGCCGCTTCGGCCAGCGCTTCCACCATCGGAAGCACCGGGCGCGTATCGGAGCACAGATCGGCTTCCAGGTCCAGTTCGCCGCGAGCCAGCAGGATGGTGATTCCGTGGTCGCCGATCGGTCCCGATAGAAGAATGACATCGCCGGGCCACGTCGCGCGCGCTGAGCAGTGGACGCCGGGAATGAGCCTGCCAACACCTGCGGTGGTGATGTACATGCGGTCCGCTTTGCCGTGCTCCACAACCTTGGTGTCGCCGCCCGCTATCGTGACCCCGGCGGCGCACGCCGCCCGGCCCATGACGCGAACCTCGGCCTCCAGGACTTCCGTGGGCAGGCCCGCTTCCAGCACATACGTGACCACCAACGATTCCGCTTTGGCGCCCGACACGGCCAGATCGTTGACCGTTCCGTTGACCGCCAGTTCGCCGATGGGGCCTCCCGGAAAGCTGAGCGGGCTGACCACAAAGCTGTCGGCGGTGATCGCGAAGCGCGTGCCGTTTAAGCTGATGTGAGTTGCGTCGGCGATGGGTTCCGAAGACGAACCGAACAGAAGCGGCGCGAACAGCGCGCCCACCGGCCGTTCCGGCGTGCATTGGATGCGGCGAAGCCTTCTGCCATCTGCATGGAGGATGCCATATCCGACCGTCTCTACATCGACCGGATCTTCATGTAGCGCTCCATATCGGGAATGGCCGCCTGTAAGAGTCCGCCCAGGTTGGTCTCGCCCATAAGTTTGCGCACCATGGGGTTGGTGACCACGAGTCCGGTGCCAAAAAGAATGAGGGACAAGCCTCCGAGCAGAAACAGAGTGTCCCTGGTTTCGTTGGATTCGGGTTCGCTGCGACCCGAGCGAATCATTGTAGCCGCTGCCATATTGCCTCCTTTTCGAATCAGAATGCAGCGCCCGCCTTGGCGCGCTGCAGGTCCTCTTCCAAAAGCTTTCCAGCCCTTCCACCACGTCCGCTGCGGTCTCCACTGCGGCCCCGACGGTGGCGCTCAACCCATCGCTCCCTCTTCTTCCGAGCCCAGCGTCTCAGGCTCGCACCCAACCAGGAGAATTCGTCCAAAGGAGTCGCGCCCGAACGCGCCCATCGCCTTCGCCATCCCCAGCACGCGCATCGGATTCATCCCGTGGGTTGCCACGTCGACCCTCGGCTCGTCCAAGCCGTTCGGGGAGTTCGCATCGATCTCAATGGTGTAGAGCGTGCCGGGAGGTCCCCCCCGCGAGGTCGCATCTGCCAGGATGGTGACGTCGTGGCCGTCGAGCAAGGCGTAGGCCAGATCGAAGCCGCGAATTCCGAAATCGACGACCCGCGCCTCGGGGGGCATGCACCGCTTGAAGAGACAGCTCGCTACTTCCACGCCGAATGCGTCATCGCCGCGAAAGATGTTCCCGATGCCTGCGATCAGTATCCTCACTGGCCGCCCCCGGCACGATCGAGAGGCTCGACTTCCTCCGGACTGAAAAAGAATCGGTGCCCCGGCTGCCGGAGCAGCCCCAGGTCGCGCCCGGGGTCGTCGTCCAGAACCACCGCGAGGTGCACCTTGCCTTCGTAATCCTGCTCCATGCTTTCGATGGTTGCGGTCTGGCCCGACAGCGCCAGGTCGAGCACGTCGCCGCCGGCGCGGGGATGCAGCAGCGCTGTGTCGCCGGGCCGAAGAGCGACGCCGGAAACCAGGAGACTCGGGCGAGGAGTCTTGTCTTCCAGGAGTTGAAACTCCCACTCGTTCACGAGGCCTCCTTGTCGGCCCGGCAGGCCGGGAGGCCTACTCCACTGGCTGGATGCAGGGGGCGGAGCGCGCCATGCAGCTTCATGAAATGCTCGGGCGGAAGTGCTTCGGTCCGCTCCAGGATGAGGCGGGCGCGCTCGTCGCTGCGGCGCATGGCGCTTTTCTCTTCGTCCGTCAGAGTAAGGATACGGAGAGAGAGAATCTCGTCGATCTCGGCGCCGTCGAAAAGGTCGCCCGGGCTCTCCGGCGCAATCTGCGGATAGTCGTAGAGAATGATGGGCGAGCAAAGGACGGTGTCGCGCCGGCCCGGTTCACCTGCCAGCACCGGCCAGGCGCCCACGTTGCGGCAGGCGGCGGCAACCTCCTGGAATTGGGGCGGCGGTTCGAGCAGGGAGACGAATTCGCCGCCCCGGAAACTGCGGTTGTTGGCGCGGTGATGGTGCTCATAATCTGTTGCTCCTCTCCTCTTAGTAAGTCCTGGGGTGATAGCCGGTGGTAATCTCCGGCCGCGGATGCCGCCACCTCGGCTCCTGGTTCAGGGTGCTGTTGGTGAACGAGCGCAAAGCGCTGACCGCCCGGCCGTAGACGCCCACCACGCCGGTCGAAAACTTGCCGCCGGGCGGCTCGTCCATGAACGGCATGAATTTGTCGGGGAAGCCCGGCATGGTGCATCCGATGCAGATGCCGCCCACGTTCGGGCAGCCGCCGATACCCGCCATCCATCCGCGTTTAGGCACATTGCAATTCACCACCGGACCCCAGCAGCCCAGCTTTACGATGCACTTCGGCGATCCGTACTCCATGGCGAAATCGCCCTGCTCGTAGTACGCCGCGCGGTCGCAGCCGTCGTGAACGGTCCGGCCGAACAGCCACACGGGGCGCCCGGCATCGTCCAGAGGGATCATGGGAGCGAGTCCGGCGACTTGATAAAGAAGATACAGAACGGTCTCCATGAAGTTGTCGGGTTGTACCGGGCAGCCTGGAACGTTGACCACCGGGATGCCGGCCTTCGACCGCCAATCCCAACCCAGGTAGTCGTTCAGGCCCATACAGCCGGTCGGGTTGCCTTGCATGGCGTGAATGCCGCCGTAGGTGCCGCAGGTTCCGGCCCCGATCACGGCGATCGCCTTGGGCGCCAGCCGGTCTATCCATTCATTGGTGGTAATGGGCTGGCTGGTGTCGGGATTCGTGCCGAGCGCTGCCCAATACCCCTCGTTCTTGATTTTTTCGTTCGGGATGGAACCTTCCACCACCAGCACAAATGGATCGAGCTTGCCCTGGTCGGCATCGTACCAATACTTGAGGAAGTCCCCGCCGCATTCATAGGCCAGCACCGGGTTGTGCAGGTGCACTTTAGGCAGGCCCGGTATGGCGTCTAACAAAACGTCCTCGATACTGGGTTGTGTGGCCGCGGTCACCGAAACGGAATCGCCGTCACAGCCCGACCCGCGGTCATCCAAACGATATGAACATCACGAACGGGCGACGGTCTCTGAGTCACCCGGCCGTGCGGAACTTCCTCCGCCATGATATTCCCCTCCTCGCGAAGTTAGTAAACAGACAACAGGGCGGGCTTTCGCCCGCGATTACATCCCCTCTGAGTTGCGAACTGAGTATAGAGCGATTACGTTTCCCGGCTCAATCGGGCGGGCGCGGTTTCTAGGCGCGGGGGAATTTCTATTTGGAAGATCGGGGATTCCCTGACGGCAATGATTGCGTCACGGTGTTGTAGTATAGCTCTCAAGGGCTAATCCAACGGTTCCGGAGGTTCTTAGTATATGTCGATCGGTCGCCGTGCTTTCGTGGTCGCCGCCGCAATCCATCCGGCCCGTGTCCTGGACGCGCAGTCCAAGCCGAATCAGGGTCGCGATCCGCTCGGCGTTCGGGACGACTTTCCTATCGTTTCCGACCACACCTTTCTAAACACGGCCTATATCGGCCCCACCCCCAGGGCTGTGGTTGCCGCGAGCCGTGCCTATTTCGACGGGAAGAGCGCCCGGCCCATGCAGCTTAGTGCTCTGATGGCTACCAATGACGCGGTTCGAGCGCAGTTCGCACGAATGGTGAACGCCACGTCCGATGAAATCGGCCTTCTCTTTTCGACCGGGGAGGGTGAAAGTGTCATCGCCAACGGCATCGGCCTGAGGGCAGGGGACAATGTGGTGATCGACGACTTGCACTACAACACCGAGTTTGTTCTCTATCGCGCTCTGGAGGCATCGCGCGGCATCGAACTCCGCATCGTGAAAAGCCGGGACGGCGCGGTAAGCGCCGGCGATTTCGAACCGCACATCGACAAGCGTACCCGCATCGTATCGGTTGCCTGGGTGTCGCACTTGAACGGATTCCGCCACGACATGCGGCCCATCGCTGATCTGGCTCACGCGCACGGGGCATTATTTTACGCCGACGCGGTGCAGGCGGTCGGCATGATTGACATTGATGTCCGCGCCGCCGGAGTGGACGCGCTGTGTTGTGGTTCGTACAAATGGCTGATGGCAGAATTTGGCGTCGCGCCGTTCTTTGTCAGTAGGGACGTCATCGATCGGATTCAATCCGATCGTATTGGAGAATTCTCGGTCGCGCACGCGGAGCCGGATCATCATTATCGCCTTTTGAAAACCGCTAGGAAGTTCGAGGGCACCAGCCGAGCGTTCGGCGCCGTCTCGCAATTGCATGCAAGTCTTTCCTATCTTGAAAAGGTTGGTATTGCTCGCATCGAGGAGCACACAGCAGGGTTAGCCCAACAGCTTTACACAGGGCTGGTGAAACAGGGTCATAAGCTGTCGACTCCCTCGGGGAATCGCTCTTCCATCGTGACATTCAATTGCAATACGCCGGTCTCTGCCGCGCGCGCGGCGTTCGAGGCCGCGAAGATCGAAGTAACGGTGCGAGACGGCCAGGTGCGCGTCGCGCCCGCGCTGTTCAACAACGCAGACGAAATCGAGAAGTGTCTCGATGTTACAAAAGGGCTGGTGTAGCGTTGGGAATCAGGTGAGTGTGCTGGCTCGAGGAGGACGAGTGGCTACCACGACCAAACAACGCAGGCGTGCGGCGCAGGTGGCGAGAGGGAAGAACGGCTCGAACCAGCGCGTGGCTGCGGAGTTCCCTGCCGGCTCGCTGGAGGCTGAGCTCTCAGATATTGGAAGGCAGTGCCTGATCGAGAGTGGGCAAAACTCCCCGCCGGCTACTTCGCAAACCTCGATCACTACCTCCACGGCGCACCGAAAAAAAGGTGAGGCTGGTCTTTGCGGACACGCTGTACTGGGGTGCAGCACTTCATCCACACGATCCGTACCGCGCACAGCTCATCCGTGCGCGGCAGGCGCTCGGAGAAGTCCGCATGGTTTCGACCGACGAGGTACTAACCGAACTTCTCGACGGCCTGGCTCCGCCCGGAGCGTACCTGCGGGAGGCGGCAGCGCTGGCGGTCCGCAGAATCCTGAACGACCGTCGTCCTCCATTGAGAGCGCCGGGCACATGACTCCCGCTGAAGTCACGCGACCGGTTCTCGTCTCACCTGACAAGTTCTTCCTTATCTTTGCGTCTTTGCGTCTTTGTGTGAGATCCGTCTCTTTCACTCCCGCTGCTACGGCCCGTCTTCCCGGGTCACCCACCGGAACGCGTGCTGGACCAGTTCGCGGGCATTTTTCAGCGACAGCTTTTCCTTGATGTGCGCCTGGTAGGTCTCGACGGTTTTGACGCTCACGTGCAGATCGTCGGCAATCTCTCGCGTGCCGCGCCCTTTGCCGACGAGCCGGAACACGGCGAGTTCGCGGTCGGTCAGGGCCTCCATCGTCGACTTCTCCGGCGCCTGGCTCCTGACCACTTGCCGCAGCAGCCGTTTGGCGATTCGGTCACTTACGTAAACTTCTCCGCCGCGGATGCGGCGGATCGCTTCCAATACCCGCTCCGTGGCCTCTTGCTTCATAATGTAGCCATTGGCCCCGGAGCGTAGCGCGTTCCGCGTAAAGCGACTCGTCGTGCATGGACAGCACCAGCACGGGCAGGCTCCAATCGTTCGCCCGGACTTCCTTGAGCACCGAAAGCCCGTCCGGTCCATCGAGCGAAATATCCAGAATCACAATGTCCGGCCGATAGGCGGCAATCGCGTGGAACGCGCTATTTGCGTCGGCGGCGTGACCACAAACCGCCAGGTCCGGCTCCTGGTTGATCAGTTGCGTCAGACCTTGACGCATGATCGGGTGATCGTCCACCAGAAGCACCGTGGCCTTCTTAGCCGCCGACACGACTTGGAATTGCGGCGTCATACCCCACCTCCTTTTCCAAACTGTTCGCGGAAAACGTGCAGCGGACCGTAGTCCCTCCCTCCGGACCGGGTCGAATCTCCAATGCGCCGCCGACCATCTTGGCGCGGCAGCTCATGATCAGCAGGCCCATTCCCTGAGCTCCCGGCGATGCGTGAACACCCACCCCATCGTCCGCGACGCTCAGCCAGGATCCCTCTGCCGCCAGCCAGCCGGACCGCGATGCGCCGCGGATGGCCGTGTTTGAGCGCGTTGTTTACCGCCTCCTGAGCGATATGGTAGAGATGCGTGGCGATATCGCTCTCACGAATTGGCACCGGCTGGTCGCACTCGAAGCGGCAGGAGACCTGAAACAAATCCTCCACCTCCATCGCCAGCCGCTCCAGCGCGGCCATCATCCCGCGCGCGTCCGCGAGCACCGGCAGGAGACCGCGAGACAACTCACGCGTCCTGTCGATAGCCTGGTTCACCAGAGCGACGATCTCGGCGGCATCTTCGGCTTCGGGCAGGGATTTTTCGCGCAGCTTTTGTTCGAGCACCCTGCTCATGAAGGCGACGCCCGTCAGGTGCTGGCCCAGACCATCGTGCAGATCCTGTCCAATCCGCCGCTCTTCTCTGCCGCTGATCTCGAGGATCGTCCGTTCCAGGCGTTTCGATTCGGTTACGCCGTTTCCCGTCAGGATCACGTGCTCCAGGGCGCAGCGCGCGCCGGCAAGCCCCATGCTCGACCAGGCGATCACCCGGCGAGCGCCCTGCCGGGTGGCCCAGGCACATTCGAAAGCGGCCGGAAGCCGGCCGGCGCGCAACTGTTCGAAGATATCGTGGAAGCGGGCCGTCTCTTCGGACGCCACGAACAGGTCCCACACGTGCCCGCCGCGCATAGCGGCCTGCCGGAGAGGAACATTTCGGCGGCTTCGGCACTCCAGCGCGACTTGTCGTCGGCATGAATTCGCTGATACCAGCGCACCGGATCTTCCAGCCATTCCTCCCGCGAGAAACCTAGCAAGGTTTCGATCTGCGGGTTGATGTACGCCTCTCCCACGCCGCGATCGAGGTAGACCAGGAATACCACGGCCGGGATCTGCTCGATCAAAGTCCGGTACTGCGCCGCCAGATGGGGAGCCTCTGTTTCCTGCCTCGTGCCGGCGGCGGCGAGAGCGGAGCCGGGTGGGTTCAGGAACACCTCCGCGAGCCCTAACAGGACCTCTTCCGCCTGTCCCAGGTCCAGACCTTCTAAAACGGATTGGGCCTTTTCGTATCTCATGGATCTACCGGTGGCGCCAGCCTGGCTCCTTGTTGCGCGATGCCTGCGTGAAGCGGCGCAACGCGTGAATGGCCCGGCCGTGGCTAGAGACGGCGTTTGACGAGAGTAGCGAGCCGGGAAGCTGATTCATGAAGGGCATGAATTTGTCCGGGAATCCCGGCATGGTGCAGACGATGCAAATGCCGCCGACGTTGGGGCAGCCTCCGATTCCGTTGGTCCACCGCGCTTGCCCACATTGCACTGCACCACCGGCCCCCAGCATCCGAGCTTGACGATACACTGGCGCGACCCGTACGCTTCGGCAAACTCGGCCTGCTCGTAATAGCCGCCGCGATTGCAACCCTCATGCACCGTCTCACCATAAAGCCAGGTGGGCCGGAGGGCATCGTCGAGCGGAATCATGGGGGCGCGTCCCGCCCATAGGTGCAGCAGGTAGAGAAGCGTCTCGGTCATGTTGTCCGGTTGCGCGGGACAGCCGGGAATGCACGCGATGGGAATCCCCGCGCTCGATTTCCACTGCCAGCCGAGGTAATCCGGCAGTCCCATGGTGCGCCACCCACGGCGGCATTCACGCCATGGAGGGCAACACGCCGCCGGGACGCGACCACAGCCCAGGCGTGCGGAGCCAACCGGTCGATCCAATCGCACGTGAGGATCGGCTGCCCGGTCGCGCTGGCGGTCAATGAGGCGCAGTAACCTTCCTGCTTGTTTCGTTCGTTCGGCACCGAGCCTTCTACAACCAGGATGAAGGGGCTTAGCTTGCCTTCCGCCGCGCGATGAAAAGGAGCAAGGAAGTCCTCGCCATTTTCGTATGCGAGGAAGGGGTTCTGCAGTTCAATTCTTGTAAGGCCCGCCGGCGCCCCTCGACGGAGGGCAAGCCATCGGCGACCGATCGAACCGACCGGCCGGTCGCGTAGTTCTCTCCGCAGTGATGGGTTCAGGGTGTATACTACGAAAATTCACGAGGTGCGAAATGCCGCCTGCCCCCACTTCCGAAAACCACGACAGCGTACCGTGGTATGTCTGGTGCTCTGTTGCCGCTGTGACGTTTGCCATGGTCGGAGTGCATTGGGACATTTCCTGGCACCGGTCGATCGGCCGCGATACGTTTTGGACGCCGGCTCACATTGCCATTCACCTGTGCGGCGTATTGGCGGGGATCTCCTGCGGATACCTGGTGCTGTCGACCACCTTTAGCCCGCGCTCGCTGCTGCGGGAATGTTCCGTCTGGGTCTGGGGATTTCGCGGGCCACTGGGCGCGTTTATCGCCGCCTGGGGCGGGATCGCGATGCTGACGTCGGCGCCGTTCGACAACTGGTGGCACGACGCGTACGGCCTGGATGTCAAGATACTCAGCCCACCGCACATGGTTCTGGCGCTGGGCATCTTCGCGGTACATGCGGGAGCGCTGATTCTCATCCTGGGCCAGATGAATCGCGCCTCCGGAGCATTGCGGGCGCGGTTGCAAAAAATGTTCCTCTACGTGGGAGGCATGATCCTGGTGCTGCTGACCGTGCTGCAGATGGAAATAACAGCCCGCATCTTTATGCACACGGCGCATTTCTACTATCTGGTGGCGCTGGTAGCGCCGGCGGTGCTGGCCGGGGTGGCGCGCGCCAGTGGGTTCCGATGGGCCGCGACGACGGTGGCCGGCATCTACTTCGCATTCGTCTTTCTCATGGGCCGGATTCTGCCCCTATTTCCGGCGGAGCCCAAACTCGGCCCGGTCTATCATCAGCTCACCCAGTTCACGCCGCCGGAATTTCCGCTGCTGTTGATCGTCCCGGCGTTGGCGCTCGATCTGGTCTGGCGATGGACCGAAGGATGGGGCACGGCACGGCAGGCGCTGGTTTCCGGGACGGTGTTCCTGGGTGTCTTCGCCGCCGTCCAATGGCCGTTCGGCAGTTTCCTGGCATCGCCGGCCGCGCGCAACTGGTTTTTCGGCGCCAAGTACTTCGGCTATTACATCGCTCAAGGCTCGCTGATGGCGCGCTTTGGTTTTGTCGCCGCGGAGAAAGGCGCCGCCTTTTGGCAGCAGACCGCGCTCGCTCTGATCACTGCCATCTGCACCAGTTGGCTGGGATTGTCGTGGGGCAACTGGATGCAGCGAATCCGCAGATAGTTATGAAGCTGCTCGCAATCGCTCTCGTCGCCGCCGCTCTGCCGGGTCACGGGCATGTAGGCAGCCCCGACGTATTCTATGAAGGCAATGCCGGGCCGTATCGTCTGTTGATTACCATTCGGCCGCCGCAGGTGGTGCCGGGCGTGGCGGAAATCGAGATCCGCAGCGCGTCGCCGGATGTCCGGCAGATCCGGATTGTGCCACTGCGGCTCGGGTTCAAAGGCGCCCAGTTTGCGCCGGTTCCGGACACTGCCCAGCGCTCGCACGAAGATCCGCAGTTCTATACCGGCGCTCTCTGGTTGATGGCCAGCGGATCGTGGCAGGTCCGGGTGGATGTGGATGGGGCGCAGGGCCAGGGAAGAATCTCGGTGCCAGTACCGGCGCTCGCCACGCGGGTAGCTGGGATGCAGACGGCCATCGCCGCGGTCTTGTTGCCGCTGGCGCTGGTGCTGTGCCTTGGGCTGGTGAGCATAGCCGGGGCGGCTGTGCGCGACGCCATGCTCGATCCGGGCAAGCAGCCAGACCCCGCGCGCGTGCGCCGCTCCCGGATTGTGATGCTGGTTACCGCGCTGCTGGTTGGGTTGGCGCTCTGGTTTGGGAATAGCTGGTGGGGTTCAGAGGCCGGGTTGTATAGCCGGATCATTTTCAAGCCACTCCAGTTGCAGGCCACGGTGGAAGATGGCAACCATCTGGTGCTGCAGCTGGAAGACCCCGGCTGGCTCAACCGACGCACGGACGATCTGCTGCCGGACCACAATCACCTGATGCATCTTTACGTGATTCACGTGCCCGCCATGGACCTGGTGTGGCATTTGCATCCAGAGCAAGGGGGCGACGCCCGTTTTGAGCAGCGCCTGCCGGCGATGCCTGCCGGGCGCTATGCACTTTACGGCGACGTGGTGCACGCCAACGGCCTGGCGGAGACGGCGACCGGTGAGATCGAAATGCCGCAAATCGCCGGCGTCCCGCTTCTCGGCGACGATGCCGCCGGAGCCGGGCCGCCTGTGACGAAGGCGGACTACACGGCCACCGCGAGCCCGCTCGCCCACGGCTTTCGTATGGTGTGGGAGCGCGGCGAAGGCAAGCTGCGTGCCCGGCAGCCCTACGAATTCCGGTTCCGCCTGGAGGATGGCCAAGGCAAGCCGGCCGATGGCGTGGAATTGTACATGGGAATGCTGGGGCACGCCGCCTTCGTCAGCGCGGACCGCACCGTTTTCGCCCATGTGCATCCATCGGGATCGGCGCCGATGCCGGCCATCGAACTGGCGCAAACGGAGAACCCCCACGCCGGCCACATGATGACGATGCAGTCCGGTCTGCCCGCCGAAGCCTCGTTTCCCTACGGATTCCCTAAGCCGGGAGCCTACCGCATTTTCGTCCAAATGAAGCGGGCTGGCGAAATCGCAACCGGAGTCTTCGACGCCGAGGTGGTTCCCTGATGGCCAGTTGGCAAGCGTATGTGACGGCATGGATGCTCAAGCTGCGCTTCAAGCCGAGGCTGGCCAGAGCGGGCGGCGATGTCTCGCGGATGCGCAGGCTGATGACCCCGCCGCCATTTCGAATGCCGCGAGGAGTGACGGTCACGCCAGCGCATGTTGGCGGGGTCGCGGGGGAGTGGGTGGAAAAGCCAGGTGGCGGCGAGCACACGCTGCTCTATCTGCATGGCGGTGGATACTTCGCCTGTTCCGCGGAGACACACCGTCCCATTACCGTCGGCTTCGCGCAGCAGGGCTTCCGGGTATTTGCACCGAACTATCGCCTTGCCCCCGAACACCCGTTTCCAGCTGCGTTGGACGATGCCGTTGCGGTCTATCGCGGGTTGATCGAGCCGGGAGGCTCGCCGCCGCAGATCGTGGTCGCGGGCGATTCCGCCGGAGGCGGCCTCGCGCTGGCGCTCCTGGTGGCGAGCCGGGACAGGGGCGATTCGCTGCCCGCGGCTGCCGCGCTGTTCTCACCGTGGACGGATTTGGCCGCCACCGGGGATTCGATCCGCGCGAACGACCGGCGCTGCGCGATGTTCGTCGGCGCCAACATCGGGCCGGGAGCGCGCCGCTATCTGGGCGAAGAAGATCCTCGAAACCCGCTAGCCTCGCCGCTCTATGCGGATCTGTCCCACTTCCCTCCCCTGCTGATCCATGCCGGGAGCGACGAAGTGCTGTTGGACGATTCCCGCAGGCTGGCAGAGCGGGCTCGCGCGGCCGGTGTCGCGGTCGACCTGAAAATCTGGCCGGTTGTGCCTCACGCCTGGCAACTCGCCTATCCCGCGATGCCTGAGGCTCGCCAGTCGATACGCGAAGCCTCGGCTTTCCTAGACGCCGCAGTGAAAGCGCGCCAAGCGGCCGGAGTCCGCGCGTGATGTGCGAAGCCGTCGATGTACTGATTGTCGGCGCCGGCTTCTCCGGGCTGTGCATGGCTATCAAGCTTCGGGAAGCCGGCATGGACTCGTTCCTGATCATCGAGAAGGGCGAGGAGATCGGCGGCACCTGGTGGTACAACCGGTATCCGGGCTGCGCCTGCGATATTCCCTCGCACCTCTATTCCTTTTCGTTCGACCGGAATCCCGAGTGGACGAGGATGTATGCGGCGCAGCCGGAGATCCTGGACTATCTGCGGGCTGCGGCAAAACGTCACGGCGTTGACGCGCGGATTCGCCTGAAGACGCCGTTGCGCGAAGCCACTTGGGATGAGGAGCAGGGGCTTTGGCACGCCATCGCGGGGGATGGCCTCCGCATCGATGCGCGCGTGCTGGTCTCGGGCATGGGCGCGCTGCACGTCCCCCGCTATCCCGAGTTGACCGGGGTCGAACGGTTTGCCGGGCCCGCATTTCATTCCGCGAACTGGGATCCCAGCGTGAACCTCGACGGCAAGAACGTCGCAGTGATCGGCACGGGTGCAAGCGCGGTCCAGTTCGTGCCGCGGATTGCACCTCAGGCGCGCAGGCTTTACGTTTTTCAGCGGACGCCGGCATGGATTCTGCCGAGATTGGATCATGAGATCCCAGAGCGCTGGAGGCGAGTCTTCCGCAGCGTTCCGGGCGCAACATGGCTGGTCCGGACGTTGCTCTTCTGGAGGCTCGAGATGTATGTCTTCGGGTTTCTGGGAAATCTCCGGATGCGCCGGATAGGCGAACGGCAGGCGCGGCTGCATCTGGAGAGGCAGATTCCCGACCCGGCGCTGCGCGACCGGTTGACTCCCGGATACGAATTCGGCTGTAAGCGGGTCCTGATTTCGAGCGACTTTTATCCAACCCTCATGCGGCCCAATGTCGAACTGGTCACGGCGGGCATCTCCGAAGTGCGCGCGCATTCCCTGGTGACGGACGACGGCGTGGAACGCCCGGTTGACGCGATCGTTTACGGCACCGGCTTTCGCGCCGTCGAAATGCTGCGCGGCATTCGCATTACCGGACGGGGCGGCGTGGAGATCCACGAAACCTGGCGGGAAAGGACTAGCGCGTTTCTGGGCATTACCGTCAGCGGCTTCCCGAATTTCTTTATACTGTTGGGTCCGAACACCGGCCTGGGACACAATTCGGTGGTGCTGATGATCGAGGCGCAGGTGCGGTACGTGATGAGTTGCTTGCGCCTGATGCAGAAGCGCGGCCAGACCGCGATGGACGTCCGTCCAGCCAGCCAACAGAGGTTTGTGGAAGAAATGCGGAGGCGCTTGCCGGGAACCGTATGGGAATCGGGCTGCCGCAGTTGGTACCAGGAAGAGCGAACCGGAGAGAGTGCGGCGATATGGCCGGCCTCGGTAGTGGCGTACCAAAGGCGAACACGCTCCGGGTCGGCGAACGACTATGTCTTCACCTCTTCGCGGTCAGCCGGGCAGCCCGCTGAACCTGCTGCAGCGCCGCGCGCGTGAGCTGTATGTAGGGGTGGCCGGGCGGCAGCAACTCTTTTCTCACCGAGAGAGCTTTTCGGTAAAATTCCGCCGCTTCCCCGAGTCTCCCCTCGCTCTGGAAGATGGCTGCAAGATTGTGCAGGGCCGTGGCGTAGTGCACGCCGGCGTCGGGGCCGATAGCGACAGCCCGCATCGCGATCGGACGAGCTTGGGTAAACCGGGACTGCGCCGCGTATGCTTCCGTGAGCACGTTCAAGGCCGGCACAAGGCTCACATCCTCCGGGCCGAACTTGGCTTCCAGGATGGCGAGCGCGCGCTGAGCGTAATACTCGGCGTAATTGGGATAGCCGCCTTGTTCGAAGGCGAGCGCCAGGTTGCGAAGCATGAAGGCGGTTGCGGGATGATCGGCGCCGAATGCCGCCGTGGATTCGCGCACCGCTTCGCGGGCGGCATCGATTTCCGCACTTCCGCCGCCCGGCGCCAGGGAATCGGATACCAGAGGCCGGATGTCAGTGGCCAGTACGCCTTGTGCCAGCAACACCCACGCCGCCAGCATCCATGCACGTGGCCAAGTCATGCAAAGAGCGTAACCGCCGCCCCCGCGTGCAATCCAGCAGAATCGTACGAACGCGGAAATCCGGGGGCGAGTGCGGAACGGCCGCACAGGTGGATCTGCGCGCTCAACCCGGTCTGCTCCGCGGCCGAGCGGAAAAATCCGCGTTGCCGGCCAGTATTCTGGCGCTTCGACACCAGGAACGGTATAAGAGATTAAAATAAGCACGATGAGGGGAGGGCCATGAAGCCATCGATGCCCGACTACCTGCTGATCGCCGAGCTTCTCGGTTTCGGCACGGGAACGGTTCTCTCCATCCTCCTGGTCCTGCTGATCCGCCGGACGGCGTACCGAAGCCCCGGCACTACTCTGCTGGGTTTCAGTGCGCTGCTGTGGAACGTCTTCGGCCTGGTGTCGAACCTGCTGCTCGTCTACGGCATGCCGCTACGCTCATCGCCGGTGGTTCTGGCCCGTGCGATGTATCTCTCCGGAGGCGCATTCTTCCCCGTCAGCTTCCTCCAGCTTTGGTCCAATCCGGCAGCGCGACAGAAGTGGCATGGCAAGGTAAACCGCTGGCTGCTGCGCGCGGCGGCCTGCAACGCAATTGGTATCGTCGCTCTGCTGTTCGCTTGCCCTTTCCTGGCGCGCCCCTGGCTGCTGCGCTTCTCCAGTCATGCCGTTGCGTGGAACGCCTCGATCTTGATGACGCTCGGGGCCTTCCTGCTGGTTAGAGGGCGGCTCAAGGCTGCCGCGGACCGGATCTATCTCACTCTGACGCTGGTTGGCGCCTGGGGATCGACCATCTCCATATTACTGCTGGAGAATGCCCGGGTGTCGCCGCGCCTGGAAAGCGTGCTGGCGATCGCCCGGGAACAGTCTCCCTTCCTGGCTGTGCTCGGCGCCATGTTCTTCTTCGCCAACTTCCGTTCTTCGGACGTGCTGATCAAATACAGCCTGCGCGTAGTGGCAGCGGTCGCGATTGGCGTGTGGGCCTGGTTCTTGCTCGTGGAAACGCTGCCCCGGCTGGCGATGCGCCTGGGCGAATTTTCCAATGTTGCGCTGGACGGGCTCGCGGACGGTCTGATCGCTGCGCTTCTGCTGCTGTTTTACGCCATGGCCCGGATGATTGGCCGCTTCGTGGACGGCTGGATCCTCCGCCAACCCGATTTTACCGACGCCCTGCGGGCGCTCTGGGAGAGGATGGCTCAAATCGACGCCGAGCCCGAACTGTTCACCACCGTCGAGGACATGGTGTGTCAGGTGCTGGATGTCAGCGCCGCACGCGTGCTGCGGCGCAACGAGGTTCCAGCTATCGAAACTCTCGCCGGAGCCAACGCCGGACGTTCCTGGGAGCTATCCTGCAACGATCCCAGCCGGCGGCTATTGCCCGGCCTTGAGGTGGATGTGCTGCTTCCCATCCGGGTGCACGGCGAGATTACTCACGTCATGGCCGTCGCCCCCGGCCGCTGCCGGCGCTGCCTATTGAATAGCGACCTCGGTTTTCTGCGGAATGCCGCCGGGCAGATCGGTAGCCGCCTCGAGACGCTCGCGCACGAACGCGAGAAGATGGAAAGGCAGAGCCGCGAAACCATGCTGCGCGAACTGGCGGCGCAGGCGGAATTGAAGGCGCTGCGGGCGCAAGTCAATCCGCATTTCCTCTTCAATTCCTTGAACACCATCGCCGACCTGATCGTGACGGATCCGGCCAAGGCCGAAGCTATGACGGTGCTGCTGGCGAAGGTCTTCCGGCATGTTCTGATGCACAGCGACCAGCAACTGACGCGTGTGTCTGAAGAGATGGAGTTTCTGCGGACCTATCTGGGCATAGAGCAGGTGCGATTCGGGTCGCGGTTGCGGGTCAGTGTGGACGTAGATCCCGCCGTCTCCAGTGAGCCGATTCCATCGCTCATTTTGCAGCCGGTGGTGGAGAATGCCATCAAACACGGGCTCGCGCCAAAAATTGGGAACGGGCATATCCGGATTACGGCTGGGCGCCAAGGCGAGTTCGTCCGGCTTGCCGTGGAGGACGATGGCGTCGGGGCCGAGGCCGCCATCCCAGCTACTCATTCGGCGGGCAGCGGGCTCGGGTTGAAGATCATTGCCGAGCGCCTGCGAACGCTCTACCAGGGCCGCGCCAGCCTCGACTTCCAACCCGCCGAATCCTTGGGAAGCCGCGTGACCATCCTCATCCCGCGAAATGAGGCCGCCCTATGAACCGGATGAACAGCCTCATTGTGGATGACGAGACGGCCGCACGTTCGCGCCTCACCCGCCTGCTTTCCGCGCACCCGCAGGTTCGAATCGTGGGTGAGGCGGCGAATGGCTTGGAGGCGATCGAGGGAATCGAGCGGCTGCATCCCGATCTCGTGTTTCTGGATATCCAGATGCCGGGCCTCGATGGTTTCCAGGTGATCCGCTCCCTCAGGCCGGCGGTGCCGAGCCCGCTGATCGTTTTTGTCACCGGCTTCGACCGGCATGCGCTGCAAGCGTTCGAGGCCAACGCGCTGGCTTACCTTCTCAAACCGGTCGAGACCGAGCGGCTGGCCGCAGTGCTCGAACGTGCTGCCAAGCTATGCGAATTCGAGCGGCTGCGCACCGAACAGGAACGGCTGGTGGCCGATATGGCCCGCACGCGGGCGCCGGTCCTGCAGCAGGTTGTGGGGCGCAAGCGCGACCGGTTCATTCTGCTGAATCCCGATGACATCCTGTACTTCTGTGCCGAGAACGGTCTGCTCAAAGCCAAGACCGCTACCGATTCATACCTGGTCAACTATCAACTCGCCGAACTGGAAGCAGCTCTGCCCCCATCGTTTTTTCGCGCGCGCCGGTCGGTCCTGGTAAACCTGGGCCGCGTGAAGGAGATTCGTGGGTACTTCAAGAGCAGCTTTCTGCTGGCCATGCCCGATGCGGCCGAGATCGCCGTGAGCGAACGTCAGGCCAAACTGCTGCGGCAGCGCATTCCGGGGCTATAGGAATCGGATTCCACAGAAGCCGGAGAGGTCGAGTGATTAGCTTTTTCGGGAAACAGGGTCTGCCTAGACTTTTTGTACTACTATCCGTCAGAATTACTCGCAGGCTGCGTCGGTTTTTTGAGCCGAGCCCGCAAGTGCTTGCGGGAGGTTGTAAACGTTGTAAACCTGCGGCGGATGTAGTCTCCCCCGCCTCTTCGTAGTAGGAGGCGAGCCGCAGGAAGTCGCGACTCTGTTTCACGCTCTGCCTCGTCTCGAGCGCCTCGTCGGTCTTGGCGGCTTCGCCGATGCGGCAGTAACAGCTTCGGAGAAGCTGAAGGATTTCAAGGTCGACGTCTTCGGGATTCCCTTCGTCCATCAGGTTTCGCGAGTCCTCCAGCGCTTGGATGGCGCCCGGCACGTCCACAGGCTCATTTTTCAGCAGAGCTTCGGCGCTGGCCGCTGCTGCTTGTGTGGTGCCGGCATGCTCCGAACTGCTCACTGCCAAAGAAACTTTGGGAGTACGTGGTCCGCATCTTTCCTGACGTCCCTTCATTCGGGCTACGAAGCCTGGGTGCCGGCCAACGAGGCCAGCAGAGTGAGACTCTGCAAAGTCTCGTACCGGTCGTGCTGCTCGCGGAAATATTCGTAGGCGAATTCCAAGGTTGGAACCCCTGCACCAGTTTGCCTTCTCTTGGCAGTACCCGGCCTTCTATCGAACGCGCTTTGTTCAACCACCTCCGCCGAACCGCGGAATTGTTTTCTGATCGCATCGCAATGCGCCAGCGAGTGTCTTCGGCTCTCCTTGGCTGGGCCGCCGGGAAGGCGGTCCGCCTTCCTGGTGTTTAGCTCCGCCAGCCACCAGTGGCAGGTTACCCGCTCGACAGCCACGTTACCGGTTCCGCCGGTCTCCTGTCGACCAGCGGAATACTCTTCACTCAACGCACTGAAGTCCTGCGCAAGAGCAACTTCACGTCTTGCAGGGTGCCGTATGCTTTAGTTTGCGCGACGGTGGCAAAGCATCAATCTCACTCACTCAGCGGGTGGCTACCGTCAACGTTTGCGACCACTGCCGGCCGCCGGCATCGGCGCCGGTGAAGACGAAAACCAAACTCGGCGGCACAGGCGCCATCACCGTGAAGTTTGTCGTGAGCGTCCCTTTCGCCGGTATTTGGGCCGTCCCGAAAAAAGCGCTGATGGCGTTCGTGAAACTGCTGCCATTGATGGTGAAGCCTGTGACGGTGGTTGGCACGCCCCCGGTCTCCTGAAGTTGAACGCTCATGGGAAGGCCCTGTGACGTGGCCGTTTTCACGGTTGCCGTGGCAACCACGATGGAGGCCCCCGCGGGAATGACCGTGACGGTAGCGGCGCCAACCGAGCCGTTGGCACCGTTCAGGCCGGCATAGGTTGCGGTGACCGTATTCGCGCCCGCTGCCAGGCTGCTCCCTTTGACCGTCAGTGTGGCGGTCGCCGTGGCGGCGCCGGCGGCGGAGAGCGGAGCGGTCCCAAGCGATAGGTTCCCCAG
>Ga0075029_100000512_pt1 | contig 22267 bp, 24 predicted proteins | sample LitLauG_LLR_2013_FD_71391 | JGI IMG/M metagenome (GOLD analysis project Ga0075029, IMG submission 71391) | Freshwater sediment microbial communities from North America - Little Laurel Run_MetaG_LLR_2013 | ecosystem: Environmental > Aquatic > Freshwater > Creek > Sediment | place: USA... | reverse complement strand
GGTCACGGTGGCGACCTGACCCTCTTCGACAGTGGACCGGTCGGCACAACGTTCGACGTGACATTACCCACCGGCGATGCGCCGGCGGTTACGACTTGACCACGGCCCGCCCACGCCGCCAGATGCGCGCAGAAGTCTGTGCGCGCCCGTGCGCCTGTCGGAGGAGACACCATGCCCAAGCTCAATCGCGACGGTGTTGAACTCTACTACGAGGCGCACGGGTCCGGCCCGGCCGTCCTGCTGACTCACGGCTATTCGGCCACTTCGCGCATGTGGTCGGGCCAGATAGAGCCATTGTCCAAGGCGCACACCCTGATCACCTGGGATATGCGCGGGCATGGAGCGAGCGACTATCCAACCGACCAAGCCGCCTACAGCGAAGAAGCGACCGTGGCCGACATGGCAGCGATTCTCGACGCCGTCGGCGCCGACGAAGCCGTGATCGGCGGTCTGTCGCTGGGCGGCTATATGTCGATGGCCTTTCATCTCGCCCACCCCGAGCGGACCCGCGCACTGCTGATCATCGACACCGGGCCCGGTTACAAGAAGGACGAGCCGCGGGAGGGATGGAACGCCACGGCGCTCAAGACGGCCGAACGCTATGAGACCCAGGGCCTGGGCAATCTGGCGCGGGGCAGCGTCGAGATGCGCACGGCCCAGCACCGCGACGCCACCGGCTTGGCGCGGGCGGCCCGTGGCATGCTCACCCAGCGCGATGCGCGGGTCATCAACAGCCTGCCGGACATCAAGGTTCCGGCCATCGTCGTGGTCGGCGCCGACGACACCCCCTTCCTGGCGGCCAGCGACTATATGGCCGCCAAGATCCCCAGCGCGCGCAAGGTGGTGATCCCGGCGGCTGGTCACGCGGCCAATATTGACCAGCCGGAAGCCTTCAACGCCGCGATTTTGGACTTTCTCGCGGACCTGCCCAAGCGATGAGCGGACGCCTGGCCAACAAGACAGCGATCGTCGTCGGCGCGGGCCAGACCCCAGGCTCCACGATCGGCAACGGCCGCGCCACCGCCCTGCTGTTCGCGCGCGAGGGCGCGCGTGTATTCTGTGTCGACCGTGACCTGGCCCGGGCCGAGGACACTGCCTCGATGATCCGGAGCGAGGGTGGCGAGGCCCTCTCCCACGGCGCCGACATCACGCGCGAGGCTGAATGCAAGGCCTTGATCGCCCAGGCGCAGGCCAAGCTTGGACGGATCGACATCCTGCACAACAATGTCGGCGTGGGCGAGGGGGACGGACCGATCCATGCCGCCGACCAGGCCGCCTGGGACCGCATTCTGGCGGTCAACCTGACCGGGATGTGGCTGACCATAAAACACGTGTTGCCCGCCATGCGCACGCAAGGCGGCGGCGTCATCGTCAATATTTCATCCCTGGCCGCGATCGCCCCGGCCAACATCATTGCCTATGAGGTGTCCAAGGCCGGCGTGAACAAGCTGACCACATCCACAGCGGCGGCGCAGGCGCGGCACAACATCCGCTGCAACGCCATCATGCCCGGGCTTATGGACACGCCAATGGCGATCGAGGGCATCGCCAAGGCGAGGGGTGAAGCGGTCGAGGCCGTCCGCGCCGCTCGCGCCGCCCGCGTGCCATTGGGGCGCAAGATGGGCACCGCCTGGGATACGGCCTATGCCGCGCTGTTCCTGGCCTCCGACGAAGCCAAGTTCATTACCGGCGCAATCCTGCCGGTCGATGGCGGAGCCTCGGTGCGGCTGGGCTAGGCGTTGAAGGTGGCGCGGGGACCAACCCATTTTCTGGCGTGGGTCTGACCCCTTGAAACAAGACCCCTCACGGGATGACGGCGTCATGGCGGCGCTCTTGGTTCGCACACCAGGTCGATGAAATCCCTCAGCTTCGAGGCCGAGGTGGTCTACTGGCGCGGACCCTCGCCATATTTCTTTGCGCCGACGCCAATCGCCATCGCCGAGGCGATCCGGGCGACCTCCCGGCTGGTCAGCTATGGTTGGGGGATGATTCCGGTGGACGTTGCGATCGGCGAAGTCGTGTTCACGACATCGTTGTTTCCCAAGGACGAGACCTTTTTCCTGCCGCTTAAAGCCGAAATCCGCCGCAAGACAGGCGTCACGGCGGGAGACGTCGTCTCCGTGACGCTGACCCCGCGGTTCCCGGAGACACCCGCGCGCGGCGCGCCATTTGCATGATCCAAGCCGGCCTATAAGGGTGGGGCCTTCTTTCAGGGAGGTCTGACACTCATGCCGCAGGTTCGCGCCAACGGGATCGACATCGAATATGAGAGTTTCGGAGCCGAGACCGATCCCGCCATCCTTTTGATCATGGGGCTGGGCGGGCAATTGACCCTTTGGCCCGTCGCTTTTTGCCAGGGACTGGCGGCGCGTGGATTCCGCGTCATTCGGTACGACAACCGCGATATCGGCAAGTCCACCCACTTCACCGGCGCCGGCGTGCCCGACATGGCGGCTCTGATGGGCGCCATGATCAGCGGCCAGAGCGTCGATACGCCCTACACCTTGAGCGACATGGCGATGGATGGGGTCGGCCTGCTTGACGCCTTGGGCATAGATCGCGCGCACATCGTCGGCGCGTCGATGGGCGGCATGATCGGCCAGGTTCTTGCCGCGCAACACCCGGCCCGGACCAAGAGCCTGGTGTCGATCATGTCCAGCACCGGACGCCGTGACTTGCCGCTCGGCCGCCCCGAGGCGCTGGCGGCCCTCGCGGGCCCGCCCCCGGGGGACAGCCGCGAGGACCGGATCGCGGCCTCGATGAAGACATGGCGGGTCATTGGCAGCCCGGGATTTCCCGCCACGGAGGCCGAGCTCCGCGCCGACGCCGAGCGCGATATCGACCGCGTCCCCTATGAGCCAACCGGTGTCGCGAGACAGATGGCCGCGATCGTCGCCTCGCCCCCGCGCAATGACATGCTGAAAACGGTGCGGGCGCCGACGCTGGTGATCCACGGCGCCGACGATCCGCTGGTGCCCGTCGAGGCTGGAAGGGACACCGCCGCCAGCGTTCCCGGCGCGGAGCTGATCATTGTGCCGGGCATGGGCCATGACGTCACGGTCGCCCTCACGCCGATCCTGGAAGCGCATGTCGGCGAGTTTGTCGTCCGCGTCGAAGGGCGCGCCTGACGCGAACTTATCCAGCCTCGGTGGGCAGCTCTAGGGGCCGCAACCGGCCGAGGGCGTCCAAACGCGCGCGAAGAGCCAGCATCATGGTCTCCTCGCTCCTGGCCAATTCGGTCCAGGCGAGGGCGGCGGCTTCATGCCGTTCGCGCACCTGCGTCAGGCCGGTATCCTGGGCCAGACCGGACTCATGAACGGCCTTGGCGAGGTAGTCGTCGATCTTGGCCTTGTGTTTGTCCATCATCCCGCGGTCCCCTTTGAGACGCCCGCCGAGCGCCCGTGTATTCGCTCGACGATCTGGCGAAGGCGCTCGGCCTCGGCGTTGAGCGACGTCAGATCATCCTGCAACTGGGCGTTGCGCAGTTTCAGGTAGGCGTTCTGCCGCTCGAGAGCTTCGATCGCGGTGGGGGCGGTCACGATCGCGGGCCGAGCTGGCGTGGAGGGGCCGGAGGTAGCCTGGACATGATTGACCCGGAATCTGTCCCGCATCGGCGTTGATCGACCGCGCGGGGTGGCGGCACAAATCCGACGGGACCACCATCAAATGGGGGGCCACGCCTGAATAGCTACAGGCGAGGGGCGGAAATCGGCGTTGCGTCTCGCGCCGAGGCCGCGATCAGCGAGTCCCGCCGAACCCGCCGTCGTCCAACCAATCGGCCAGCAAGTCCGTCCAGCGATCGACAGGCAGGCCTTGCCGGATCATGCCAAACCCGTGTGCGCCCCGGGCGAAAACGTGCATTTCCGCTGGCCGGTCGGCGTTTGACCAGTCGGCGTAGAGGCCTTCCACGACCTTGAACAGCAGCCGATCGTCCTGGGCGACCACGGTGAACAGCGGCGGCGCGTCCGCCGGGACGGACGCGCCGCGGGTCTCGCCCCCATAGATCGGCGCGACAAACGCGGGTTGCGGCCCGCGCGGGTCCATGGCCACGTCCGCGACCAGAAAGGCGCCCGCGGAAAAACCGATCATGCCGATGCGATCGGGCCTGACACCCCAATCCGCCGCGCGGGCGCGCACGATCTCCAGAGCCCGGCGACCGTCGACGGCGGCAAGGTTTCTGGCGCGCAGCAGAATCGGGTCACGGACGAAGCTGGTAAAGTCGCGCGGCGCCTTGGCCGCAGGCAAGGGTGCGGCCAACTGATCATTGACCGCCGCCATCGCCGCGAAGAACGCGGCCGGATCGGTCGGCGTCGACGCCACGCGATACTTGAGCAAAAACGCGGTGTAGCCGCGCTCGACGAACCACGCCGCCATGTCCAAGCCTTCGTGCGTCCAGGCAAGGATGCGCCACCCACCGCCAGGGCAGATGATCACGCCCGTCCCATTGCCCTTGCCCGCCGCCGGTTGGAACACCGTGAGCGTCGCGTCGGAAATGTTGCGCAGCATGGACGTGCCCGCCGAGAGGCCCGTCGGCGCGAAATAGGCGGTCTCGGGACCCACACCCGGCAAGGTCTCGGAGGCGCCGATCGGCCAGAGGGTGATAGTCTCATTTTCCATGCTTCCTCCGACAATCTTTTCGCGGACGGCGTGGAGCGAGCCAGATCGCCACGCCGCAACGTCCCGCCTACAGGATATCAGGCGTGGGTCCCACCATGTGGCGAAAACTGACCAGTGACGACGAAAGGCGGGCGTCGATGAAACCGAAGATCAGCCTCATCTCGCTGGGTGTGCGCGATTTCGCCGCGTCGCTCGCCTTTTACCGTGAAGGGTTGGGCTTGCAGACGCACAACCACACCGAAGGCGAAGAGCATGTGATGTTCAAACTGGAAGGGACCTGGCTGTCCTTGTATCCGCGCGGGGCGTTGGCGGCCGACGCAGGGATCGCCGACGACGGTCACGGCTTTAGCGGGATCACCCTGGCGCACAACGTGGCCTCAAAGGCCGAAGTCGACCGGCTGTTCGCAAAGGTCGTCGCGGTCGGCGGCCGCGCGGTCAAGACGCCGCGCGAGGCGTCCTGGGGCGGCTATTCATCCTATTTCGCCGACCCCGACGGCTACCTTTGGGAAATCGCGTTCAACCCGTTCACGGACCTCACCTGAGCCATCCGCTACGCGAGGATCATCTGGCGCTGGCGCAGCGTCTCCTCCAGGGCGGCCACACCGTCATTCAAGAGGGCGAGGCCCTCAAGAATCGCGGCGGCGGACTGGCCGGCGACTGCCGCGCGCAGGGTTTCGCTCTGACCGATCAGACGTCGGTCGCAGTCGCCCAGCGCCACAAGAGTCTCGGCCTCGCCGCGATAGCGCTCGGTCATCCGATCGTTCTCGGGGGTCGGCAGAGATTGCAGCCGTGAAGCTACCGCGCCGATCGCCCGCACCACGCGCTCGAGAGTCTGCGCGCGTTCCACCGCGGCCGGATCCGGATAGGGGTTGGCCCGGGTGGGCGCCGGCAGATGCTCGCGCCGGAACTCCGTTTCCGCCTGTTCGACGCTGGCGCGGGCCTGGCCGAGGAGCAGGCCCGCGCGCGAACGAACCATCTGGTCATCGGCGCGCAGCTGGTTTTCCAGGCGGTAGAAATTATAGCCCCAACCGTAGAACAGGTTGTTGGCGATCTCGCCCAGGGCGTCTGTGTCGTAGAACGGCGATCCACTCACGCAGAGGATCCCGACGGTTGCGCCGGCGTATTGACCGGTTGATCGACCTCGGTCTCAAGGCGGTAGAACCCCGTCGCGCCGCCGATATTGTAGGGCTGGCCGACCGCGGCGTTAGGCGCAGAGACCAGGCCCTTGTCGGCCATGCGCAAGGCGAGAAAATAGCGCACCGCCTCGATCGGGGTGAGGCCCATCGCCTGCAGCGAGATCAGCTGACGCATCCGCTCGTCCTTGGGCAGGATCAGCACCTTCAGGTCATTGAGGGTGATGCCATAGGTCTTCAGAAACTCGCTGAGGTGGCCTTTCACCAGCTCGCGGATCTCCTGGATATGCTCGTTGATGTTCTCCATCTTGGTGACCTGGACGATCTGGTTGATCGATTGCTCGATCGCCGGACCGGCATAGTCGGCCACTTCCTGGGTGTTGATCTCCGAGCCGTTGAACGGCAGGTGCGTGATCAGGTCGAGCGCGGCCTGTTGGGTGTCGACATGGATGTAGTAGTCGACCTGGTAGGCCATCTCGGCCATCTCGGCGCTGGTGGCGATGCCCGAACTGCGGATCAGCAGCTTGGCGCGATTGATATAGATGACCTCGAACACCCAGGGCGAGGCGCCGCCGAAGAAGCTCTGGTTGATCGACCCCAGCAGCGGCTTGTCGGGGGTCTGCAGCGCATATTGCCCCGTCTCATAGACGTTGAGCACGGCGCCGCGCGATTTCAGCACGCAGAAGTGATTGCTCTCCACGGTGAGCAACGAGCCGGAGACAATGCTTTCGTCGACGATCTTGATGGCCAGGCTCTTGGTGCCCAACAAATCCGTCCCGTCGCGACCGAGGGACGTGATAACCTGGCGTGTGATCGCCATGCGTGTTTCTCCTGTTTGCCGTTACGCGGCGAAGGCCACGTCGCCACAGCCCTAACGCCCAGACAATTAAGGGGTTCCTGCAAATCGGCGGCGTCGGCCAATGTTTGCGCCGGCCAGATCAATAAGTCGTTCGTCCGGCACGGGGCCGAGGCGCCGGCGCGCTCAGGGCGGCGCTGAGCAGTCCCCCATCGCGGCCGAGCACGACCAGACCATCGCCACGCTCGACCACCGTGCTGGGGTGGGGCTGGGTGATGTTGTCGCCATCGCGCCGATTGATCTGGACGACGAAGAAGGCGCCGGCGCCGCGATGTTCCAGTTCCTCGATGGTCTGGCCGGCGGCGGCGGTCTTGTCGACCACCACCACCTCCATCTGCAGACCCAAATCACGCAGAATCTTGCCGAAGTCGCGCATGCGGTCCGAACCATGGAGAAACCGCGCGGTTTCTGGAAAAAGGATCATCTCGACGATCCGCTCGGCCCCGATGTGGGTGGGCAGAACCACCTTGTCGGCTCCGGCCTGAATAAGCTTGGTCTGGGTGGTGGGCGCTTCGCCGCGGGCGATGATCTGCAGCTTGGCGTTCAAGCTGCGGGCGCTTAGCGTGATGAAGACGTTGGCCGCGTCGTGCGGCAACACGGTAGCCAGAACGCGGGCGCGGGCGACGCCGGCGGCGATCAGGACGGTTTCGTCGGTGGCGTCGCCCTGAACGGCCAGATAACCGAGATCGCGAGCCTCGGCGTAGCGCTTGTCATCGCGTTCCAAAACCACGAAGGCGGCGCCGCTGGCCGCCAGATCGCGGGCCGCCATCACGCCGATGCGGCCGAACCCGCAAACGATGACGTGGTCGCTGAGTTTATCGATATCGCTTTTCACGCGCGCGCCTCCGAGGAATTGTTGAATCTGAGTGACGGTCAGGGCCTGAATCAGCGCCGCGCCAAGCAGGACCATGCCGGTACAGCCCAGGATCATCGTCGCGATGGTCACCTCGCGCAGATAGAGCGTGTTGACCGGATGAACCTCGCTGAAGCCGACCGTGTAGATGATCAAGAGCGCCATGTAGAAGGCGTCGCCGACGCTCCAGCCGGCCTGGGCGTAGGCGAACGTCGATACGGCGACGACCACCAGCAGGAAGGCCAGAATCCACAGCAGATTGCGCAGCGGCGAGTCCGCCAGGCCCTTCATGACCGCTCTTTCGGCAAGGACTGTTTCCTTGACCCTAGGCCGGCGGCGGGCCCTGCGCAGAGGCTCGGGCGGGAAAACGACCAAAGGCCAGGCTGAAAGCGAAAAACCGGGCGCCCGCGAGCCTTCGGCGCCAGACAAATCAACACCCGAGCAGGTACACTGGCCGAACGGGCGACCTCGCCCTCACCTCTAGGCGGAGACACGGCCGGATGAACCTCGAAGCGGTGGCCATCGGCATCGATCCGCCCAACGACGTCAATGTCATCATTGAGGTCTCGATCGGCGGCGAACCGATCAAGTACGAGATGGATAAGGCGTCCGGGGCGCTGGTGGTCGACCGGTTTCTCTATACGGCCATGCGCTACCCGGGGAACTATGGCTTCATTCCCCACACTCTGTCAGGCGACGGCGATCCTTGCGACGTCGTGGTGGTCAACACCCGCGCCATCGCACCTGGAGCGATCATGAGCTGCCGGATTGTCGGCGTGCTCTTGATGGAGGATGAGGCGGGCGGCGATGAGAAACTGATCGCCGTGCCCTCCGCCTGGCTCACCCAGCGCTACGCCGGGGTGGCCAACTACACCGACCTGCCCCAGATCACGCTCGATCAGGTCGAGCACTTCTTCGCCCACTACAAGGATCTGGAGCCCGGCAAGTGGGTCAAGATCGTCGGCTGGCGCGACGCCGAGGCGGCGCGTCAGCTCGTCCGCGAGGGGATCGAGCGGGCGAAGGCAGGGTAGGTTTCAGGCAAGCCTCTGGACAGCTTCGACCCCGACGGCGAAGGTCGCACGCCGACAACGGAGGCGCACCTTGGCCTATGACTGGATCTTTCGCGACGCCGTGATCCACGACGGGACCGGCGCGCCGGGCGTGGTCGGCGACGTGGCGGTGGAGGGCGATCGCATCGCGGCCGTCGGCTCGGTGATCGGGACGGCGCGACACGAGGTCGACGCGGCGGGCCTGGCCCTCGCGCCAGGGTTCATCGATGTTCACACCCACGACGATTTCGCCGCGGTCGCCTACCCGGATATGGCCTTCAAGACCCTGGGCGGCGTGACGACCTGCATCGTCGGCAACTGCGGCATGGGCGCGGCGCCGTTCGGCGCGGCCAGCGTGCTGGCGCGTTCCTTTCACCCCCACGCGACGTTTCCCGCCTGGGACGGTTACCGCGGCTATCTGGCGCGCCTCGACGAGACACCGCCAGCGGTGAACATCGCCGCCCTGATCGGCCACGGGACCGCGCGCATGGAGGTGATGAGGCGAAAGACCGCCGCACCCAATGCGTCCGAGATGGAGGCGATGAAGGCGATCGTGCGCGAAGGCCTTGACGCGGGAGCGGTCGGGCTCTCGACCGGGCTCATCTACGAGCCAGGTCGCCACGCCCGGACCGAAGAGCTGATCGAGCTGACCAGCCTGCTGCGCGGAACCGGCGCGCTCTACACCACCCACATGCGTAACGAAGGGTTGGGTCTGCTCGACTCGATCGAGGAGGCGATCAGGATCGGCGAGGCGGCGGGGGTCGGCGTGCAGATATCGCACCACAAGGCGTCGGGTCGCGACGCGTGGGGCCTCGTCGGCCGCTCTCTCGACAGAATCGACGCGGCCCAGCGCGCGGGCCTGAACGTGCACGCCGACCAGTATCCCTACACCGCCGGCAGCACGGTGCTGAGCGCGGTGGCGGAGGGCGGGCGGCTGGGCGGGGCCGGCGGCGGGCTGGGCGCCCTGTCGGCCGATGACGTGGTGATCGCCTCGACGGCGAACCACCCTCAATGGGAAGGCAAGTCGATCACAGCGCTCATGGCCGAGCTCGACCTCGATCTCGGCGCCGCCCTGCGGCGGATCCTCGGTGAAGAGCCTGGCGCCACCGTCGTCTTGCACACCATGAACGAGGACGACGTGCGCGCGGTCATGCGCCATCCCAGCACGATGATTGGCTCGGACGGCCTGCCGACCTTGGAAGGTAAGCCACACCCTCGGCTTTATGGCACGTTCGCCAGGGTGCTCGGTCACTACGCCCGCGATCTCGGGGTGCTCAGCCTGCCCGACGCCGTCTATCGCATGACCGGCTTTTCCGCCGCCAAGTTCGGTCTGCGCGAGCGCGGGGTGATCGCGCCGGGTAACTTCGCCGACCTGGTGGTGTTCGATCCCGCGCGTATCATCGACCGCGGGACATTCGAGGCGCCCAACCAGGCGCCGGACGGTATTCACGCCGTACTGGTCAATGGTCAGGCGGTGGCGCTGGACGGGAAGCCCACGGACGCCCGCCCAGGGCGGACGTTGCGGCGGCGGTAGTGGCCTCGCGCGGTCTGCTCCAGCTCCCGAAGACCCTCGGAGACGAGAGCCTGTTGATGAATGCATATGCCGTCGATGACGCCGAAGCGCACTTGGCCGGCGAGGACGAAGAGATGCGGCGGCGTTTCGACGCCCCGCGGCCGGCGACTTTGGAAGAAACGCGGGCGGCGATGGTGCGCTGGATCGAGGGTCGCCGCCTGGGCGGTCCGATGTTCGCCTATGCCGTGCGCCAAGTGTCCACCGGCGTGCTGATGGGAGGATGCGAAGCGCGGCGGCCGGCCGAAGACGTCATCGAGGTGTCCTATTGGCTCTACCCGGCATTCCGTGGCCAGGGGAACGCCACACGCGCCCTGTCTTTGCTCAGCGAAGCCGCGGGACGGATCGCGGGTGTACGGCGCATCGAGGCCCATATCTCGCTGGATAATTTGCCTTCGCGAAAGCTGGCCGAGCGGGCGGGTTTTGTAGACGTCGGCGAGGTGGAAGAGACCGCCTGGACCGGCGCGACCTCGACGATGATCCGTTACGCGCGGTTGATCGGGCCGCCCTGAGACCGGCCGCGGCCGGGCAAAAACCTACGCGGCGTGGTCCGGGTGGTAGATCTCGGGGAAGGCGCCGCCATGGGGTTCGGCGCGGCCGCGGGGATCGGGGTGGATCAGGATGTCTGTGGCCGGGAATTCGGCGAGGATGCGCTTTTCGGCGGCGACGACGATCTTGTGCGCGTCCTCGAGGGTAAGATCCGGGTCCAGATCGACGTGCATCTGCATGTGCACGACCGGGCCGGCGGCGCGGGTTCGCAGCTGATGGACATCGCGAACCGCGCCATCGGCGGTCACCAGATCGATGATCCGCTTGCGGTCGGCGACGGGAAGCTCATGGTCCAGCAACTGGGCCGACGCGCCGCGAAACACTGAAATCGCCCCCCAGAGCAGGATGCCTGCGACGATCAGGGCGGCGATGGAGTCGGCCGCCCCAAATCCCAGCCAGGCGGCCGCGCCTATGCCCGCCAGGGCCGCCAAGTTGGAGGCAAGGTCCGAAATGAAATGCGCGCGGTCGGCCGAGATGGCCACAGAGCGGGCCCGACGAAGAACGTAGCTTTGAGCGAAGATCAAGCCGGCCGTCAGCAGGACCGACGCCGCCATGACTCCAACGGCCCATGACTCCTGGGCAATCACCTGGGGATGGATCAGGTGGGTGATGGCCTCCTGACCGATCAAGGCGGCGGAAGCAAACACCAGCCCCCCTTGCAGCAGACTGGCGAAGGCCTCGGCCTTGCCATGGCCGTAGCGATGCTCGGCGTCCGGCGGCGCGGCGGCGTAGCGGACGGCGAAGAAGGTGGCGCTGGAGGCGACCAGATCGAGACCGGAGTCGGCCATCGAGGCCAGGAGCGCCACCGAACCGCTGGAAAGCCAGATGACGAATTTGCCCACCACCAGCCCCAGTGAAACGATCACCGAGAGGATAGTCACATAGCGAGAGAGGCTCGCGCCATCGGTGGGAATTGGGTCGGCCGACGTCATCACGCCATCATAGGCGCTCACGCCCGGCGGCTACAGGGAAAACCGTCCGGAGGTTTCAGGCCGGAATGAGCGGCCGCGTGACCGGCGGGCCGACGTAGACCGATTGAGGGCGAATCAGGCGTCCCCCCAAGGCCTGTTCGCGCGCATGAGCGATCCAACCGGCCACACGTCCCATGGCGAACACGCCGGTGAATATCGCCGGCGGAAACGCCAGAGCCTCCAGCAGCAGGGCTGTATAGAGTTCGACGTTGGTGTCGAGCGACCGACCCGGCTTGTGTTCGCGCAGGATGGCCAGCGCCGCGGTCTCGACCGCTTCGGCCAGGGCCAGGCGTCCGGCGCCGGCCCCTTCGGCGGCGATCAGCGCCGCCACGGCGCTCTTGAGGGCGTCGGCGCGGGGATCGCGCACGCGGTAGACTCTATGGCCAAAGCCCATCAGCCGGTCGCCGCGTTCGAGCGCGGCCTCGATCCAGGCGCGGGCATTGCCCGGCGCGCTTATGCCATCGAGCATTTCGATGATCGGTCCAGGCGCGCCGCCGTGGAGGGGACCCTTCAACGCGCTCAGCCCGGCCAGCACCGACGAGGCGAGGCCAGCCTGGGTGGAGGCGACAACGCGGGCGGCGAAGGTCGAGGCGTTCAAACCGTGGTCGATGACCGTCACGAGATAAGCCTGAAGCGCCGCGATCCGCGCCGCGCTCGCGGGCGCGCCGGTGATCATGCGCAGGGTGTCAGCCGCGTGACCAAGGTTCGGGTCCGGCGCGATCGCGGCCTCGCCCCGCCGGCGGCGAACCACGGCGGCCGCGAACACAGCGGGGCTGGCGGCGAGCCGATAGGCGGTGGACAGGTCCTGGCCATCGGCGATGCGGGCGATCAAGGCGCGCATGGCGTCCACCGGATCGCCTGCCAACTGGCGGTCGTCCAGGGCGGCGACATGGGCGAACACCTCCGATCGGGCCGCCCCGAGCCGCTCCGCCGGCCGGGTCAAAGGCTCTGGGAAGAAACCCTCCCACAAAAGCGCCAGGGTGTCCTCGAAGGTCCAGCCTTGCGCCAGGGCCTCGACGGTATGCCCGCGGATCACCAGTCGACCGGCGGCGCCGTCAACATCCGAGAGCACCGTAGCCGCCGCCACTACGCCTTCCAGGCCGTCCAAACCCGCGTCCATGCGCATGCTCCATGTATCGACAGGGTTTCTGTCGAGACGCACATGAGGGCCTACTTGACGTTGAATCAAGATTGATCAATTTAATCAATATGCGGGATTTGGAATGGCTAAGCGCGGCCGAGGCCCTGGAACGACTGCGTGTTCGGCCGCAAACGCTATACGCCTACGTCAGCCGTGGTCGTGTCAGGGCCGATCCCGACCCGATCGACCCGCGCCGAAGCCGCTATCGCGCGAGTGACATCGCCGCCCTGACGGTGCGCAAGGCGCGCGGGCGCAAGGCGGCGGACGTGGCCGCGCATGCCATCGCCTGGGGCGAGCCCGTGCTGTCCTCCGCCATCACCACCGTCGCCGATGGGCGGCTGTTCTATCGCGGACGCGACGCGGCGGTGATGGCGGAGACTGAGACCTTCGAAGGGGTGGCGCGTTGGTTGCGCGGCGGTGGAGGCCCGGTCGCCTGGACCCGGCGAGCGTCCACACCGAGCGGCGGGAGCATGCGCGAACGGCTGTTCTCCGTCCTGGCGGCGCGAGGGGCGACGGACGCGCCAGCGCTCGGCCGCGATCACGCAAGCCTGGCGGACGAGGCGGCGAGCCTGTTGGACACCGTCACCGACGCGGTGTGCGGGCGCTCGCTATCAGGACCAATCCACGAGCGTCTGGGTCGCTATTGGGATTGCGCCCACGAGGACGCCGATCTGATTCGGCGGGCGATGGTCCTGCTGGCCGACCACGAGCTGAACGCATCGACGTTCGCGGCGCGGGTCGCGGCGTCGACGGGAGCGTCCCTCGCGGCGGCGTGCCTGGCCGGACTGGCGGCGTTGTCAGGCCCGCTCCACGGCGGTTTTCCAGCGCGCGTGGAACGATTGGTGATGGCCGCCGAGCGTGAGGGTCCGCGCGAAGCCGTCGCCGCTCGCGCTGGCCATTGGACTCGCCCGCCCGGGTTCGGCCATCCCCTTTATCCGGAGGGGGACCCACGATCTCGTGCCCTGCTTTCGGCGTTCAAGCTTCCGCAAGCGCTGATGGCGTTGCGCGTGGCCGCTCAGGACGCCACCGGCGACCACGATAATGTGGATTTCGCCCTCGTGGCGCTCAGCCGGCGTCTGGCGTTGCCACCGGACGCGCCATTTGTCCTGTTCGCCGTCGCCCGCACCGCGGGTTGGCTGGCCCACGCGATCGAGCAGGTTGAGACGGGGGCGATTATCCGGCCGCGGGCGCGCTACGTCGGACCGGCGCCGGAAGGCCTATAGGCCAGGAAGCTTGATCTTGGTTCCGGGATTGCGGGAGATCACGACCGGCTTGTCGCCGATCAGGCTCTTTATGCGCGTTTCTTCCACCGCCGCATCGACGGGGGTGGGCGTGGACGCGTCGACGGCCGGCGACGAGGCCGGGTCGCCCCGCTTCCAGAACATCACCCAATCCGCGAAGCCCTTGTCCTTGTGCGCGATCGCTCCGAATTCGTCATCGACGACATAGCGGATCAGCGGGTCAGCCTTGTCGCCGCCGGCCTTGGCCACCAAAAGCTTCTCGCCCTCGGAACGGACCTCGCCCGCGCGCTGCGCCATCAGCGCGCTGCGGGCCGCGCTTTCAGGCTGAAGCTCCTGGGGCCGGGGTTCGCCCGGAGCCGGTGGGCGCAGCGCATAGTCGGGTGGCAGGATCAACGGCGCCTTGGTCACCACGCGGAACTCGTCGGGCGTCACCTTGCCAAGGCCGAGCGCCCTGGAAGCGGTCTGACATCCTGTCAGGCCCAAGGCGCCAACCAGGCAAATCGCGGCCACTGCACGCGTCATTCTCATCGACACACCTTCATACTTTGGCCGCTCCGGCCAAGGGGTGGCCTAGATAGCTCATTCGACCGCCGGACGCCAACCTTGCGATCACGTCCCCGCCTTGCGCCGAGCGGCGAGAGAATCCACCAGCATCAAAGCCGCGGCGACGCCGACGCCGACATTTATGCCGCTGTCAGCCACATTGAAGATCCACGGGAACATCAGCGGCTGAACGTCAACGAAATCGACGACCGCCCCAAGCCTCACACGATCGATGAGGTTGCCGACGGCGCCGCCGAGCACAAGACCCAGAGCGACGCCTGCCCAAATGCGTTCGGCTCGCCACGCCCAGGCGGCCAGGGCGCCGCTGGCGACGAGGGAGAATCCCGCCAGCATCCATCTGGTCCACTCGGCATGGGTTTGGAAAAACCCGAAGCTCACGCCGTCGTTGCGCACCAGGGTCAAGGACAGGGGCCAGACGATGGGGCGGGACTCGCCAACAGCCAGGCGCAGGTCGGACAGCACCCAGGTTTTCGTCATCTGATCGGCGATGATCACGGCAATCGCCACGACGAACGCCACCATACCGGCCCGCGTCACGCGGCTCATGCCCGTTTTGCGTCCCAAAGGGCCACGGCGTCCGCGTCGCGCAATGATAGTTCGGGGTAACGGGGGTCGGTTCCGACCTCGGGCAGAATACGCCAGGACCGGGCGCATTTGCGACCTTCGGCGCGCGCCGGCTCGACAGCGATGCCAGTCACCCCTTCAAGGCGAAACGCTTCGGCCGGACCTTCGCCGGAGATCAGGCTCGCCTGGCTGGTTCGAAAGATCTCCGCGGCGTCGAGACCGTCGAAGGCCTCCAGCAGAACCGGATCGGCGACATAGACGCGCGGCGCGGCCTCCAAGGCGCCGCCGATCCGCTTTTCGCGTCGTTCGACCTCCAAGGCGCCCGTGACGACGCGGGTGACAAGCTCGATCTTCCGCCAGCGCGCGGCCTCGGCGTCGTTGCGCCAGGTTTGCGGGGTCGTCGGGATCACCCGCAGCCCGTTGAGACAGCCGCCGGGAAAGCGGGCCGCCCAGGCCTCCTCGGTCGTGAAGGCAAGGATTGGCGCCAACCACGTCGTCAGGCGTTCGAACGCAAGATCCATCACGGTGCGACAGGCGCGGCGGCGAACCGCGTCCGGAACATCACAATAGAGGGCGTCACGCCGAATATCGAAAAACAGGGCCGACAGATCGTTGGAGCAGAAGTCGGCGATGGCGCGCACCGCGTCAGCGAAGACGAACCGCTCGTAGGATCCGCGCACGACCGCGTCCAGTTCCCAAAGGCGGTGGAGGATATACCGCTCCAGCGAGGGCATTTCAGCCAGGCCCAAACGCTCGGCCTCATCGAAACCCTCCAGCGCGCCCAACAGATAACGGACCGTGTTGCGCAGCTTGCGGTAGGCGTCGATGGTCGTCTGCAGGATGGTCGGCCCGATACGCTGGTCCTCGGCGTAGTCCACCAGCGCCGTCCACAGGCGCAGAATCTCAGCGCCGCTCTGGCGGGTTATGTCCTGGGGTTCGACGCTGTTGCCGACCGACTTGGACATCTTCTCCCCCTTTTCATCGAGGGTGAAGCCATGGGTCATGACGCCGTTGAATGGCGCTCGGCCGCGGGTCGCGCAGGATTCCAGCAGCGAGGACTGGAACCAGCCACGGTGCTGATCCGATCCTTCCAGGTAGAGGTCGGCCGGCCAGCGGGTTCCCACTCGATTTTCCAGCGTGAAGGCGTGAGTCGAGCCGGAGTCGAACCAGACATCGAGGATATCCTCGACCTTTTCGTACTCCTCCGGATCATGATTGCCGAGAAAATCGCCGCTCGGCCGGATGAACCATGCGTCAGCCCCCTCCGCCGCGATCAGGTTGACGATGCGGGCGTTGACCATCTCGTCGTTCAGCGGTTCGCCGGTGGTCTTGTGCACGAACATCGCGAGCGGCGAGCCCCAGGCGCGTTGACGGCTGATCAGCCAGTCGGGGCGGCCTTCCACCATCGAACGGATACGGTTGCGGCCGGCTTCGGGATAAAAGGCGGTGGCGTCGATGGCGTCCAGCGCCGTCTGGCGCAGGGTGCGTCCGCCATGCGCCTCGTCATCGATGGGTTCATCCATTCGGATGAACCATTGCGGTGTGTTGCGGAAAATCACGGGCGCCTTTGAGCGCCAGGAGTGCGGGTAGCTATGCTCCAGCCTGCCGCGAGCCAGCAATGTTCCTGCCTGGATCAACGCCTTGATCACCGCCTCGTTGGCAGGCCCAAACCTGCCGGATTTCTTTCCCTCGGTCTCCAGCACCTTGAGGCCGCCGAACATGGGCACGTGGTCGAAATAGGCCCCGTCCTCGTCCACGGTCTCGGGAATCTCGCGGTGGCCGTGCGCGAGCCAGACCTGGTAGTCGTCCGCGCCGTGGCCTGGCGCCGTGTGCACGAACCCGGTGCCGGCGTCATCGGTCACATGATCGCCCGCCAGCATGGGCACCTCGAAGCCGTACCCCGTGTCGAGCCCCGCGAGGGGGTGCGCCAGGACCAGCCCGGCGAGGTCAGCGGCTTCGACCCGGCGCCACTTGGAGACCTTCGCCGCCGACATGACTTCGGTCGCGAGCTTGTCGGCCAGGATCAGGCGATCGCCCGGCGCGGCCCAGGGCTCGAAGGCCAAGCCTTCTTCCAAGGCCTGCACCTCAAAGACGGAATAATCGATCGCCGGATTGTATGAGACCGCGCGGTTGGCGGGAATCGTCCAGGGCGTTGTGGTCCAGATCACCACGCTCGCGCCCGCGGCGGCGCCGGAGCGAACGGGAAATTTCACCCATACGGTCGGGCTGACATGGTCGTGGTACTCGACCTCGGCGTCAGCCAGGGCCGTGCGCTCGACCGGACTCCACATCACCGGCTTGGAGCCGCGGTAGACCTGGCCCGAGGCGATGAACTTGTGGAACTCGGCGACGATCGCGGCCTCGGACGTATAGTCCATCGTGGCGTAGCGGTGATCCCAGTCGCCCAGAACGCCGAGACGCCTGAACTCGCGCCCCTGGGCCTCAATCCATTGCGCGGCGTATTCGCGGCAGCGGGCGCGGAACTCGGCCTTGCTCACCTCGTCCTTGCGACGGCCCTTGGCGCGGAATTCTTCCTCGATCTTCCACTCGATGGGCAGGCCGTGACAGTCCCAGCCCGGTGTGTATTCGACGTCGTACCCCAGCGCGAACCGTGTGCGCACGACAAAGTCCTTGAGGAGCTTGTTCAGTGCGTGACCGATATGGATGGCGCCATTGGCGTAGGGCGGCCCGTCGTGGAGGACAAACAGGGGCGCGCCTTCGGCCTGTCGCGCGGCGCGCGCCTTGGCGTAGAGATCGCCGCAAGCCTCAAGAATCTTCGGCTCCAGCTGCGGCAGGCCCGCGCGCATGGGAAAATCCGTCTTGGGCAGAAAGATGGTCTCCCGGTAGTCCCGGGATGCAGGGGCGTCGTTTGGCATGGGAATCCAGCAGTCTGAAATGATGAGGGAGCAGGTGAAAATCCCGGCGCGCGTGGGGGCCAAAGGCCCGCGGCTTCACGCCGGGCCTGTAATTCGCCGATCCGCGCCTATAGTCATCATGGCCCCCGCTGTATCAGAGCGGGACTTCGCGCGCCAGCATTGGGGCAAGGCGCCCCGCCGGTCAGCCCTGCGCGAGGATGCGTTTCGCGTCGCGAACGTCTTGATGAATCTGCACGACCATGGCGTCGATGCTGTCGAATTTCTCCTCGGGGCGGAGGAAACCGACGAGATCGGTTTCGATCGTCTCGCCATAGATATCTTCGTCGAAATCCATGAGCCAGACCTCCAGGCGTGGCTCGACTTCGCCGGTCGTGGGATTGACGCCGATATTGGCGACGCCGTCGAACTGGCGGCCGTCGGTCAAACGAGTGCGGGTCGCATAGACCCCAAACCGCGGGGCGACATAGTCGCCGAGCATGATGTTGGCCGTCGGATACCCTAGCTTGCGGCCGAGCTGTCGACCCTTTTGCACCACGCCTTCAATGGCGAACGGCCGACCAAGGATTGCCGCCGCCCGCTCGGGACGACCGTCGCGCAGCGCCTCCCTGGCGCGGGTGGATGAGATCTTTAACCCCTCCTCCTCGACCGCTTCAGCCACGGACACGGTAAACCCGAAGGCGTCGCCATAGCGGCGCATCGCGTCGGGGTCGCCGGTGCGGCCGGCGCCGAACGTGATATCGAAGCCCACCGCGACGTGTTTCACGCCCAACCCGGCCACGAGCACGTCCTTGGCAAAATCGTGATCGGTAAAGTTGGCCATCTCGACGCCGAACGGCAGGAGATAGAGCAGATCGGCGCCGAAGGTCGCGGCGGTGCGCGCCAACTGATGCGCATTCATCAGCCGAAAAGGCGGCGTGTCAGGCTCGAAATGCATGCGTGCGTGGGGCTCGAAGCTGATGACGCCCAGCTTCAGGCCGCGTTCGAGCGCGACAGTTCGCGCATCGGCGATCACCCGCTGGTGTCCTAGATGGACCCCGTCGAAGCTGCCGAAGGCGACCGAGGCTCCGCGGTCGGCTTCGTCCAGATGTTTCCAGCCGTGGATAATCTTCATTTGGTGCGTATCGGCCCCGTGAGCAGCGCGTCGGTCTCTTCGCCTACCACGTCAGGTCGCTCATCACATATTGGGCGGTCAAGCCCGCATCCGCCAACAAAGCCTCGGCGTCGGCGGCTTCCGCGGCGTGGATGCCAGTGAGGATGAAGAGCCGATCCAGATTCTGGGATTGCGCGCCGCCGATATCGGTTTTCACGCCGTCGCCGATAACCAGCACCGCACGCCGTTCCGCCGGCCGTCCGAGCACATTGGCCGCGAGCTCGAAGGCGCGGTCATAGATCGGCGCGTGGGGCTTGCCGGCCATGATCGTGCGCCCGCCGAGGGTCTCATACAGTTCCGCCAAGGCGCCGCCGCAATAGATGAGCCGATCACCCCGCTGGACCACGCGATCGGGGTTGGCGCATATCATGTCCAGCTTTCGGACCGCCGCCGCCGTCAAAACCGCGCGGTAATCCTCGGGCGTCTCGACCTCGTCGTCATCGGGTCCGGTGCAAGCGATGAACGCCGCGCGCTCCAGGTCGGCGAACGCAAGACCAAGACCGTCATAGAGGGGGTCGTCGCGCTCGGGACCGATGCGAAACGCTGGTCCTGGCGCGCGCTCGGCCAACATCGCGCGAGTGACATCACCGGAGGTGACGATCTCGGTCCAGGACGATCGCGGCGCGCCAAGTTGGGCGAGTTGGCGAATCACCTCGGCGGAGGGTCGGGGCGAGTTGGAGATCAGGATGACCGGCCCGCGGGTCTCGCGCCACTGCGTCAGGGCCGAGCAAGCGGCGGGAAAGGACTCGCGTCCGTTATGTATCACGCCCCAGATGTCGCAAAAGAGGACCTCGTAGCGCGCATCGACCCGCGAAAGGCCTGGAATCTCCAGCGGCGTCGTCACCTGGACGGACTCACTGCGGCGCGTCTTCCGCGAGCCCGCGAAGCGGTCAGCGGGTTGGGACGGGACGCTCGCCCCGATAGTCGTAGAAGCCGCGCCCGGATTTGCGGCCGAGCCAGCCGGCCTCGACATATTTCACCAGCAAGGGGCAGGGCCTGTATTTGGAATCCGCCAGGCCGTCGTGCAGCACGTTCATGATCGACAGAACGGTGTCCAGGCCGATGAAGTCGCCCAGTTCGAGCGGGCCCATCGGATGGTTCGCCCCGAGCTTCAAGGCGGTGTCGATGGCGTCGACCGTGCCCACGCCCTCATAGAGCGTGTAGATCGCTTCATTGATCATCGGCACCAGCACGCGGTTGACGATAAACGCCGGGAAGTCCTCGGCGTTGGCGGTGGTCTTGCCCAGGGATTTGGCGAAGCCGACCGCCACCTCATAGGTGACAGAGTCCGTCGCAATGCCGCGGATGATCTCCACCAGTTTCATCAGCGGGACGGGATTCATGAAGTGCAGGCCGATGAATCGTTCAGGCCGGTCGCTGGCCGAGGCCAATCGCGTGATCGATATCGAGGACGTGTTGGAGGCAAGCAGGGTGTGCGCCGCCAGATGCGGCTGCAGGGCGCGAAAAATCTGCTTCTTGGTCTCTTCGCTTTCCGTCGCGGCTTCTATCGCCAGATCGGCGCCCCCCACCTGGGCCAGGTCGGGCGCCGCCTGGATGCGGCCAAGCGCGGCATCCATGTCAGCTTCACTTACGATCCCGCGCGCCACCTGGCGGTGAAGATTGTTTTCGATCTGTTTGATGCAGGCGTCGATACGATCGGGGGCGACGTCATTGAGCAGGACGTCGTAACCAGCCAGGGCGCAGACGTGAGCGATGCCGCCGCCCATCTGGCCAGCGCCGATTACACCGACCGTACGAATATTCGTCATCGTGAAAGCCTCGCGCCTGAGCAATCGGCGCCCGCCCCATTACGCGCCTGCATATATGACCGTCCTATTACACTCGCGGGCCGCTCGCGGCAAAAGCTTTTGCTGCAATGCAGCGCGGAGCCTTGGCGACGGCCGCGCAAACTTGGCGGGTGTGGCGCGATGGCCACGGTTCAACCGGCCTGGATGGACGCCACTCGCGGCGACCCTTGGCCGTCCTAGTGGCCGGCCTCGGTCAACGCCGCCATCAGATCGGGCACCGCGGTCTTGTAGTCCGCGACCAGACCGTAATCGGCCACCTGGAAGATCGGCGCGTCCGCATCCTTGTTGATCGCGACGATCACCTTGGAGTCCTTCATGCCGGCCAGGTGCTGAATCGCTCCGGAAATGCCGACCGCGATGTAAAGCTGCGGCGCGACGACCTTGCCGGTCTGACCGACCTGGTAGTCGTTGGGCGCATAGCCCGCATCGACCGCCGCGCGCGAGGCGCCGACCGCGGCCCCAAGCTTATCGGCCAGAGGCTCGATCACACGGTGGAACTCCTCGGCCGAGCCCATGGCGCGGCCGCCGGACACGACGATCTTGGCGCCGGCAAGCTCGGGCCGATCCGACTTGACCAACTCGTCGGAGATGAACCGCGTCTTGGGCGCGCCCGGACCCGCGTCGACCGCTTCAATATCCGCCGATCCGCCTTCGCCCGCCGCCTTGAAGGCGGTGGCGCGCACGGTGATCACCTTTTTCGCGTCGCCGCTCTCGACAGTCTCCATCGCGTTGCCGGCGTAGATCGGCCGCACGAAGGTGTTGGGACCAGCGACCTCAACGATCTCGGAAATCGGCGCGACGTCCAGCAGGGCCGCGACGCGTGGAGCGAAATTCTTGCCCGCCGAGGTGGCCGGGATGAGGACGGCGTCGTAGCCGCTCATCAGGGCGGTGACACAGCCGCCAACGGCCTCGGCGATCTGCTTGCCCAACGCATCGCTTTCGGCGGTCAGGACCTTGCGCACGCCGGCGATCTTGGCCGCTTCGGCGGCGACACCAGCGACACCTTGGCCGGCGACCAGGACGTCAACTTCGCTAGAGAGGGCCAGGGCGGCGGTGACGGTCTTGTGGGTATTATCCTTCAGAGACACATTGTCGTGGTCGGCGACGACGAGTACGGCCATGGTCAGATTACCCCCGCTTCTGTCTTAAGTTTCGCGACCAACTCGGCGGCGGTCTCGACTTTAACGCCCGCCACCCGCTTGGCCGGCTCGGTCACCTTGGCGACCTTGAGGTGGCCGCTCGTGAGCCCACCGAAATCGTCGGGGGTCTTGATGGCGATTTCCTTCTTCTTGGCCTTCATGATGTTGGGCAGCGAGGCGTAGCGC
>Ga0075029_100000508_pt1 | contig 22300 bp, 24 predicted proteins | sample LitLauG_LLR_2013_FD_71391 | JGI IMG/M metagenome (GOLD analysis project Ga0075029, IMG submission 71391) | Freshwater sediment microbial communities from North America - Little Laurel Run_MetaG_LLR_2013 | ecosystem: Environmental > Aquatic > Freshwater > Creek > Sediment | place: USA... | reverse complement strand
GACCACCACCAGCGGGTCGAAATCGCGCGGTGCGCCGTTGCGCGCGCAGGCAGTCTCAGTGACGATCCGTCCTCCAGTCGCCTCCGCTATGAATTGATGGCGGCGATCCTATCGATCGCCGACGTGTGAGGCGGCCGAACATGAGGCTTGCACCGGGCCGCCGGAACGCATCGGTGAAGCGACGGGCCAGTTCACTTTACTCGGACGGTGGCTTGACGAACTTCAGGGCGTATTGGTCGGTCTTGCCTCGAATGGCCGCGTCGAAAATCGTCTTGGTGTGATCATCGCCGGGCCGATTCAGGAACCGCCCCTCGGCAACGAGCTTGAATCCCGCCGCGGTGACTTCGCGTATCACCTGGGCCTTTTCGATCCTGTGCAGCGTGGCGATCTGTTCGACGGTCGTGCCTGGATTGGCTTGGTGGTCGAGCACAAAATAGATCCCGCCGGGCTTCAGCGCTTCAAAGACTCGGTGATTGAAATCGGCGATATCGACCACCCCGTATTTGGCGATCTTCAGGTCGTGGTAGTTCTGAGTGATCCAGAACAGGTCGACCTTCTCCGGCATGTTGAAGTGACCGAAAGGTTCAATGTCCAGGACAACGTTGGCGCGGCCAGGCTCCGCGACAAGCGCCTTGTCGATTTTGACGGCGTCGTCCCACCCGGCGTTCTCCAGGCCATAGACCTTGCCCGAAGGTCCGACGATGCTGCTGATCATCCGTGTGAAGTATCCGCCGCCGGGGAAGAGTTCGCCCACGACCATCCCAGGCTTGACGCCGGCGAACGCCAAGGTGTCGGCCGGATCGCGCGATGTGTCGGTGGCCACGTCGTCCTTGGGCCTGGTCGGATCGGCGATTGCTTTGGCGACATAGGCCTGTGCGGCGGAGGGGGCCGGCCCGGCGGCCAGGCCAACGAGGCCGGCAAGGAACAGCGCCGCGATGAGTGCTGGCTTCATCTGGGGGTCTCCGAAAGGTTAGGCAAACCGCCGAGGGGGTGGAAGCGGGCTTGGGCCCATTGCAGGACCTCAGTGACGTGCCCCTACCGCGGGCCTGACGGATCGCCGGTCTCGGCCATGTATGATTTGCTCAAGGTCCCCAGCCTGGTCGCGATGGGTAGCAGCGTCGGATAGAATTGCACGAACGTCGTGTCCGCCGCCGCGTGTTGCTCATGGCAGCTGTAGCAGTTCGCCGAGTGCGGGATTTCCGCGGCCGGGGCGCCGCTCTTGTCGAAGGCGAAGAAGCCCCAACCGCCCTTGAACCTTGCGGCGTCCTTCACGTGGGCCTCGGCGCCCATATAGTCAGTGGTCTGAAACTGACCGCGCTTATTGATCGATCCCTTGGTGGCGCCGCCGCGGTTTTCCAGAATGATCACCGTCTTGTCGGGCCAGACGCCAGTCTTCTTGAACGCGGCGTAGGCGCTGGCGGGCGTGAAGGTGTTACCGAACATATCCCGGCCGGCCATCGCCGGATCGGCCGTGTAGCTCATGTTCAGGCCTGAACTCAGGAACACCCAGTCGCGATAGTCGGCGGGAAAAATCATGCGTCCGGCGTCGTCGTATCGAGGCGCTCCAGGCGTTGCGACGACGTCCGGCGCGGTCTCTGCGGCCAGCATCACAAGGCTGACAAACGCCAGGCCAAAGGCGAGGATTGGTTTCATCTTGAGCCCTTCCAAGATGAGCAAGTCTGCCGGATACGGGGGACCGATGCAAACGCCGCCCCACCGGCGCGGGCCTCATGTCGCATGATAAGGCCGGCGGCGGTCGCCGGCCGGTCGGGGGGCTTTAACGCGCCCCGGCCGGTTCGGCGACCGCGGTTTGGTTGGACGGCGCTTCCGCGGCCGCGAACTCCATCCCGGCGTATACTTGCTCGGCGACCTGCCTGGCCCGGGCCACGAACTTCGGCGCGCCGCCATTGTAGACCATGTAGCGGATCGATCCCTCTTCGTGACCGGGCACGTTGGAGTTGTAGCCGGTGAACCAGGACTTGGCCTTCCGCATCAAGGTCATTGAATACATGTCCTTCACATGCGCGGCCCATTCCGCCTCCGCCGCCGCCGTCGCCTCCACGCGGTCGAGGCCCCGCCGTTTCATGTGCTGCAGCAGGTCCGTGCACCAGTCGACGCCGACCTCGATGCCGCGAGGGTAGTTCGCCGAGGCCGATCCGCCCTGCGGCCCGCTCACCATCAGCATGTTGGGGAAGCCGTGGACGAGCATGCCGAGAAATGTCGACACCTGGTCTCGCCAATGCTCGGCCAGGGTCTCGCCGCCCACCCCCTGGATGTCGATGTGGTCGAAGGCGCCCGTGATCGCGTCAAAGCCGGTGGCGTAGACGATGATGTCGAAGTCGTAGTCGCGCTCGGTGGTGAGTATCCCCGTTTCGGTCACCCGCTCGATCGGCGTCTCGCCGAGGTCGACCAACTTGACGTTTGGCCGGTTGTAGACCTCGAAATAGTGGGTCTCCATCGGCACTCGCTGCACGCCAAAACCGTGGTCGCGTGGGATCAGTTTCTCGGCGATGGCCGGATCCTTCACGCGTCGGCGGATGCGATCGGCAATGTAGTCCGAGAACTCGGCGTTCGCCTTTTCGTCGGTGAAAATCTCGCGGAAGTTGGAGAGCCAGATGCCAAAACCCGGCTCGTCGTAGAGCCGGTCCCAGAGCGCGACCCGCTCTTCGCGCGACACCTCCCAGAACCCGCGGCGGTCGGGCTCGTGCTCGAAGCTGCCGGGCGTGAGCGCGCACTTGGCGAAGATCTCATCGTAGCGGGTGCGGATATCGGTCATTTCCGCCTCGGAAATCGGCCCGTTGTTCAGCGGGGCGCTCCAGTTGGGCCGCCGTTGAAACACCGTCAGTTCGCCGACCTTGTCGGCGATTTCGGCGATGACCTGGATGCCGGTGGCTCCCGTGCCGACGACGGCGACCTTCTTGCCGGCCAGCTCGATGGGCTCGTGCGGCCAGTTGAAGGTGTGAAACTGGCGCCCCTTGAAGCTCTCCATCCCCTCCAGGCGCGGCAGGGTGGGCGTCGAGAGCAGTCCGACGGCCATGATCACGAACCGGCTGGTGAGCTCGCGGCCGTCGCTGACCGTCAAACGCCAAAGCGTGTTCGCCTCGTCAAAGCGCGCGGACTCAACCCGGCAGTTGAACTGCATGTGACGCCGCAGATCGAATGTGTCGGCCACGAAGGACAGATAGCGCAGATTTTCGGGCTGGGACGAGAACCGCTCTTTCCAGTGCCACGTGTTCAGCAGGTCCTTCGAGAAGGAGTAGCCGTAGGTATAGCTCTCGGAATCGAACCGGGCGCCGGGATAGCGGTTCCAGTACCAGGTGCCGCCCAGGTCCGGGGCCGCGTCGAGCACGGTCGCCTTCACGCCGAGATCCACCAGCCGTTTGATCTGATAGATGCCGCCCACGCCGGCGCCGATCACGATGACTTCGTAGTCAGGATGTGGAGTCTGGCTCACGTGATGTTTCCTCCGGGCAGGGCGGAAATTTTACGGCCGCGACCTGTCGCGAAATCTGATCTGGATCAAGTTGGGCGGGCGCGACGCCGGTCGATGGATCGCAATCGGAGTGTCCTTGGTCATTAGACATTTGGCGGTTCAGAGTTATCTGGCTCTGTCATTGCCCGGATCGCAAAGGTAGTTATCGGCGTTCGGGCCAGTTTGTCCTCGATGTGGCCTTGAGCTAGGGCGGCCAGATCAGCTTGTCGAAGGGAGCCGACGGTGGGGTTTACCGAAAGCGAGGCCGAGCAGTTCAAGAAGCTCGGCTATGTCATCCGGCCGGGTATGATCGATCCGGAGCGGGCCCGGGCGGTGGCGCGGGAAATCGATCGCTATGTCGAAGTCGAGCCGAAATTCGACGGCCGCAACGTTAGCAAATACGATGAGCTCTGTGGTCTGATCCTCGACCCGGAGACCCTGGCCATCACCGACGATGTCATGGACGGGGCGGCGTTCTCCTTTCACCACTGCCATGCCGCGCGGCACGATCCGGGCCTGCCCGGCATCGCCTGGCATCACGACTATGAGCAGATTCCCCAGACCAACCGCAGCCACGTGCAACTGCACGTCCTGCACTATCTGGACGGGTTGAACGGCACGGTCGGCGATCTGCTGTTGTTGCCCAAGAGCCACCGTCGCGTGATGCGGCGGGACGCGCTGTCGTTCCTCGGCGACGAGGAGATTCCGGGGACGGTGGTCGTCAACGACGTGCCGCCAGGGACGGTCGTGTTCGCCCACTCCGCCCTGGTTCATGCGCGCCGCCCGCGGCCCGGCGGCGGCGATCGCAAGCGCTACTTCATCGATATCTCGTTCATGCAGGCCGGCGTGCGATGGCCGTCCTACGGCCGCGAGGGGTGGCGAGATACCCTGACGGCGATGGATCGCAAGTATCACATGGCCGATCGCCCCAAGCTGTTCGACGCCGACAGCTTCTTCGATATCGCCGACGCGGTCGCCAGAATGCACGGCGCCACGGGCAGCCTGGCCATGCGCCTGCCCGAGGTCGCCGGCGCCGAACGCCCCGTATCGGGCCGTATCCCGATCGTGCAGTAAGCCAGTGATGACCGTCTCGGCCGAAATACCTCCCGCTTCGGGTATCGACACCCCTTACGCGCTTGATGAGTCGACGATCGGCGAATTTCGCCAAAAGGGTCACGCCGTCGTGCGAGGGTTGGCGTCCGCCGACGAGATCGCCCGGTACGCGCCGCCGATCCTGGCGCAGGAGCGCCGCATCGCCGCCAAGGCGCCGCCGCTCGGCGAGCGATCGACCTATTTCAAGGCGTTTCTGCAGGGTCACAATCTCTGGACCCGGGACCCTGAGATCAAGCCGTTTGTGTTTTCCGCGCGTTTCGCTCAGGTCGCGGCCAGGCTTCTGGGCGTCGCCGGCGTGCGCCTATATCACGACCAATCCCTGACCAAGGAGCCGGGCGGCGGCCACACCCCCTGGCACCAGGACCAAACCTACTGGCCTCTCGACACCGATCAGACCATCACCATGTGGATGCCACTGGTCGATGTGCCCGCGCAGGTTGGAACAATGACATTCGCCAACGGCAGCCATCTGCGCGGCGATCTTGGCCCGTACGTGATCGGCGATGAGTCCGAGGTGAAATTCGCCGAGGTGGTCGATGCGCTCGGGCTGGAGACCCAGACCCATGGCGCCGCGAAAGCGGGCGACGCCACCTTTCACAAGGGCTGGACCCTGCATCGCGCGCCGCCGAATTCGACACCCCTGATGCGTTCGGTGATGACGGTGATCTGGTACGCCGACGGCGCGCGGGTCGGCGCCGACGTCACCGGCGCGCGGGCTTTCGACCACAAGCTATGGCTGGCGGCGATACCCCCCGGCGAGGTCGCGGCCGGGCCGCTGAATCCCCTGCTCTGGCCAAGATAGATGACCGTGGGCGCGGCGTCGGATCGGGGGGCTCGCGATCGCGCCCGGCTTCGCGCCGTGACCAGGACGAGATCATTTGCGGGCCGCGCTGAGACGTTTGTGCGTCGCTTGGCCTGAAACAGCGAAGGGGAGATTCGACGGCATGGGCACAGGCCTCTTCGATCTCACCGGCCGTGTAGCGCTGGTCACCGGCTCGTCGCGCGGCATCGGTCTGGCCCTGGCGCGCGGACTGGCCGCGGCGGGCGCACGCGTCATCGTCAATGCTCGGCAGGACGGGGCTTTGCGCGATGTGGTCGCCGAACTGCGGGGCGGCGGCTTTGACGCGGTCGCCCGCGCCTTCGATGTGACGGACCCCGCCGCTGTCGCCGATAGCGTCGCCTGGTGCGAGGCCAACGTCGGACCGATCGACATCCTGATCAACAACGCCGGCATCCAGCGTCGGGCGATGCTGGTCGACCTCGATGAAGAGACCTGGCGGGAGGTCATGTCGACGAATCTCGACGCGGTGTTCCGGGTGGGCCGGGAGGTTGCCAGGCGGATGCTCCCCCGCGGCCGCGGCAAGATCGTCAACATCGCCTCTCTGATGAGCGCGGTGGGCCGACCGGGCGTGGCCCCCTACGCCGCCGCCAAGGGCGCCGTGCGGATGCTCACTCAGTCGATGTGCGCCGAATGGGCGCCGCACGGCCTGCAGGTGAACGCGATCGGGCCCGGCTATTTCGCCACCGACCTCACCGCGCCGCTCGCCGCCGACCCGGAATTCAACCGCTGGCTGGTCGCGCGCACCCCGGCCAGACGCTGGGGCGAGGTCCACGAACTCGTTGGCGCGGCGGTGTTCCTGAGCTCGGACGCCTCAAGCTTCGTGAATGGCCAGACGTTGTTCGTCGACGGCGGCGTGCTTGCCAGCCTTTGAGGCGGCAGAGGTGGCGCCGTCGACGCCAAAACCGTGTCGCGCCTTTGGCCGGCGGTCCAGCGCCTCCCCGGCCTGCGACACACCGCGTGACAATCCCGGCATGGCCATGTAGTGAAGCGGCCATGATCCTCTCGGGCCAAACCTATCTGTTCTGGTTTACCGCCTACCCGACGCCCCTGGCGCCGGCGGAGGATCGCGCGGCTTAATCAGTTCACCAAGCCGAACCTTCCGTCAGCCGCCAGGGACCTGGCGGCTTTTTTCATGCCCGCCAGCTCCCACACCCCAAGGAGCCCGCCCATGACTCACCCCACCGACGACCTTCGCATCGCGCGCCTCGACATGCTCAGTCCGCCTTCACAGGTGATCGGCGAGGCGCCGTCGACCTTCATGATCGCCGACACCGTCGAACGGGCGCGCGGCGCCGTTCACCAGATCCTGCAGGGTCTGGACGATCGCCTGGTGGTGATCATCGGGCCGTGCTCAATCCACGACCCGAAGGCGGCCATCGACTATGCCCGGCGCCTGGCCGCGGAGCGCGAACGGCATGCCGCCGATCTGGAAATCATCATGCGCGTCTATTTCGAAAAGCCGCGCACCACGGTCGGGTGGAAGGGTCTGATCAACGATCCCAACCTCGACGGCGGCTTCCTCATCAACGACGGGCTGCGACTGGCGCGTCGGCTGCTGATCGATATCAACGCCCTGGGCCTTCCCGCCGCGTGCGAGTTCCTCGACGTGACGACGCCGCAATACATTGCCGACCTCGTCGCCTGGGGCGCCATCGGCGCCCGCACCACCGAGAGCCAGGTGCATCGCGAGATGGCCTCCGGACTTTCCTGTCCCGTCGGCTTCAAGAACGGGACGAACGGCGATGTGCGCATCGCCGTCGACGCGGTCCTGGCGGCCTCGCAGCCGCATCACTTCCTGTCGGTGAACAAACAAGGCCGAGCGGCGATCGTCGCCACCACGGGCAATGAGGACACCCACATCGTATTGCGCGGAGGCGCGGCGCCGAATCACGACGCCGCCAGCATCGCCGCCGCCGGTGCTCAGCTCGCCAAGGCCGGCCTGCGCGAGACGCTGATGGTCGACGCCAGCCACGCCAACAGCGGCAAGAACCACGCCAACCAACCCAAGGTCGTGGCCGAACTCTGCGCCCAGGTGGCGGCGGGCGATCGGCGAATCATGGGTGTCATGGTCGAAAGCCACCTTGTGGCCGGGCGACAGGATCTGGCCCCGGGTCGACCGCTCACCTACGGCCAGTCGATCACCGACGCCTGCATCGATTGGGAGACATCGCGACAGGTATTGGCGGACATGGCGTCCGCCGTCCGCGCGCGGCGCTCGGGCGCACTGGATTTGGACGTCAAGATGTTGCATAATGCGTAGTTGATGAACATTTCGGCGCAGGGCAGGCGCGAAGGGAGGCCGAAGCGGGTAAAATCACATCAACATATTGAAAAATATAGGGTATGGGAAATTCATCGACATGCCATTTTATGCCAAAAGTCGCCAAAACGCGCCAGCGAGGCGCCAAAAAACGCCCGGATTGACGCCAGAACATTCCCGCGGGTATGCCGTCGACACGCCGTAACATGCCAAAGGTCGTCAGGCGCCGCGCTCGGCTAACTCAGTTGAGCGTCGCGCTTTACCCGGCAAGGGGTTGGTAAGCGGCGCACTTCGCCGCGTTTAGAGCGCCGCCAGTATCGCCGACAGACGATGTTGGAACAGGTGCTCGGCCATCACCCGGCGCCGTCCAGCCTCGCCGATCGACGTGGCGTGCCGAGGGTCATTCAGCAGCCGGTCGTAGGTCGCGTTGAGCTCGGCGACGTCGCGCCAGACCAGAACCTCGTGGCCCGGGTCGAAACATCGTTCCAGATCGGCCTGCGCGTCGGTCAGGATCGGCGTCGCCGCTACGCACGGGTCGAAATTACGCTGGTTGAGTCCGTGCAGCACGTTGCGTTCGTTGCGGATATTGAGGACCGCCAGGTGGCGTCGATAGGCCTCTGTCACGGCGGCGTGGGCAATGCGGCCGGCGTGGATCTCGTGGCCCCGACCGCTCAAGCCGGACCAACCTGGACCATGGACCACGATCGGCTTGGCGATGGCGGCTACGACCTTGCGGCGGCTGGGCGTGGCCGCCGCGGCGAACACCATGCGCGGGTCGCGCGCTACCGCCGGGCCGGCGCCGCGCGGATTGGCCGCGTGAGGCAGAAAGATCGCCCTGGACGCGAAACAGCTTTCGACGTGCAGCGCCGCCAGTCCGCTATCTGTGTAGCCAACCAGATCATAGAGCGTCGCCAGGGGAGCGGCTGTGGCGTCGAAGAGATCGCCGACCCAGCCGACCATAGGTGGCCGACCGGGCAGGGCGCGAAGGCGCTCCAGGATCGCGCGCGGGGTGTGGAAACCGCCGATGGCGATGATCAGGTCGGGGCCAAAGCGCTTTGCCGAGGCGGCGATGCGCGCCGCGATCGGCGGGGCCAGGGCGCGCTCCAGGCCGGCGTTCAGCCAGGGCCGCCGCACGACGGCGATCCGCACCTCATGACCCTCGAGGCCCAAGGCGTCCGCCACGTCCTCAAGCCAATGGGTGATCCCGCCAGCGCGGCCCAGAAGGAGGAGCTTCATTCGTCTCGCCCGCGCGCCGGGGGCCAAAGCCACCGCGCGAGAGTGAAGCTAGGCGACTTTCACCCGCGCCGCGCTTTCGGGCAGGTCGCTGCCGAAGGCGCGTTGGAAGAATTCCGCCACGGTGGGGCGCTCAAGCTCGTCGCACTTGTTGAGGAAGGTCATGCGGAAGGCCAGACCCAGGTCGCCAGCGAAAATCTCGGCGTTCTGCGCCCAGGTGATCACTGTGCGGGGGCTCATGACCGTGGAGATGTCGCCGTTCATGAAGGCGTTGCGGGTCATGTCGGCCACGCGGACCATGGCGGCGATCGTGCGCTTGCCCTCGGGGGTCTTGGCGTAGTTGGGCGCCTTGGCCAGCACGATCTCCGCCTCTACGTCGTGCGCCAGATAGTTGAGTGTCGAGACGATCGACCAGCGGTCCATCTGACCCTGATTGATCTGCTGGGTGCCGTGATAAAGCCCGGTCGTATCGCCCAGGCCAATGGTGTTGGTGGTCGAGAACAGGCGGAAGAACTTGTTGGGCCGGATCACCCGGTTCTGGTCAAGCAGCGTCAGCTTGCCCTGGGCTTCCAGAACACGCTGGATGACGAACATCACGTCGGGGCGGCCGGCGTCGTATTCGTCGAAGACCAGGGCCATCGGCCGCTGCAGACACCAGGGCAGCATGCCTTCGCGGAACTCGGTCACCTGCTTGCCGTCCTTAAGGACGATGGCGTCCTTGCCTACCAGATCGATGCGGCTGACATGGCTGTCGAGGTTGACCCGGATCAGGGGCCAGTTCAGTCGAGCGGCCACCTGTTCGATATGGGTGGATTTCCCGGTGCCGTGATAGCCCTGGATCATCACCCGGCGATCGAAGGCGAAACCAGCGCAGATCGCCAGCGTCGTCTGCGGATCGAACTGATAGGCTTCGTCGAAATCGGGCACATGGCTGTCGCGCTCGCTGAACGCGGGAACCATCATGTCGGAGTCCACGCCGAAGACCTCGCGCACCGAGACCATGCGGTCGGGTGTCAGGGCCAGCAGGGAATCGTGGGGCGGGGTGTCGGTTGAGGCTGTCATGGCGAGGGTTCACTAACGCGCTCGGACGGCGGACGCAAACGCTCGATGTGAACCTTTTCGCCTAAACCAGCTTGGCCTTCTGCAGGGTCTTATAGGCCTTTATCACGCGCTGCAGCCGAGTTTCGGCCGACCGGTCGCCGCCGTTTGTGTCGGGGTGACAGCGTTTGACCAACTCAAGATACCGCAGGCGGATCGTCGGCCCATCGACCCCAGGCTCAAGATCAAGATCGGCGAGGGCGACCCGTTCCATCTTGCCGACGCGGGCGTCCGGCGCGGCGCGCTGGGCGCCGTTGGCGCCGGGCGTCGTAAAGACGCCGAGCGGGTCGCGAAACGCACCCCGGGACGCCGCCGCTTCGCGATTGCGCGCGCCCGAGCCGAACGACCAGGTCGGCCGGCCTCCGGTGGTGTTGTCCTCGACGATGCGCGCCTGAATCTGCGCCTCGCTCAGTCCGGCGAAATAGTTCCAGCTTCGGTTATATTCCGCGGCGTGGACTTGGCAGAACCAATAGTGCTCGGAGGGCATGTCGCGAGATTTCGGCGCGCGCGTCGCCGCCGGGGTCATGCATCCGACATTGTCACAGCGTCGCTCGCCGGGCTTCAGGGCCCGCACGTCCTCGCGCGCCTCCGCCTCGCCCTCGCGGGGTGGGCGTACGCGGATGTCCACGAAGCGCGGACGATATTGAAACGCGATTGGCATGGCTGGAGTATGCTTGGAAAGGACTACAGTTCAAGAATTGACAAGCGGTAATCGGGAATACGAACATGGGTAAGGTCGCCGAGGCGATGCGGGCCAAGCTGTTGGCGGCGCTGACGCCGACGAAACTGGAGATCGAGGACGATTCCGCTCGCCACTCGGGCCACTCCGGCGCGCGCGAAGGGGGCGAGAGTCACTTCAACGTGTCGATCGAATCGGCGGCCTTCGCCGACCTCCGTCCGGTTGAACGCCAACGTCTGGTTCACAAGATCCTGAGCGAGGAGCTTGCCGGCCCCGTCCACGCCCTGTCGCTCAAGCTTTCGCCATCGTCGCGGGCGGGGTGAGTTCCAAGACCCCTTCGTCCGCGATCGAACCGCGTTCGTCAGGCTCCGCGCCGCTCGTCAGGCTCGCCCGGCAGGGCAAGCAACAACACAGACGCCAATTCATCGGCGCGAAAAGGCTTTCTGAGGATAATCGCGCGCTTGTCGGCGGGCGGCAGATGGGGATCGCCATAACCGGTTGAATAGACCAGCGGCACCCCGCGGGCGCGCAAAGCCTCGGATACGGGAAAGACGGGTTTTCCCGCCAGATTGACGTCCAGCAGTGCGGCGTCGATCTCGCCGGCGCCCGCCAGCAATTCCAGCGCTTCGCCGACGGCGCCCACAGGCCCGATCACCGCGTAGCCCAGGTCAAAAAGCATGCCCTCGATCATCAGCGCGATCATGGCGTCGTCCTCGACCACGAAAATCCGGCGCTGAGTCATCGGCCCGCCGACCGGGCGGCGCGGCGCGCATCCATGACCAGATCCAGATAGTACAGGGTCAAGGTCCTTCCCCTTCGGCGACTGGGGAGCTAACGCGGATCATCGTGATCTGGTTCCGTTGCCGCCGCAGGATCTGAAAGCGGTGACCGTGAAACAGATATTTCTGGCCGGGCTCGGGAATGACGCGCGCCTCGTGGATCACCAGGCCGGCCACCGTCACGGCCAGATCGTCGGGGAGATTCCAGTCCATCGCCCGGTTCAGGTCGCGGACGGTGACGTCTCCATCCACGTGCACCGAGCCATCGGTCTGCCGGCGAACGCCCTGGATGTCCTCGTCATGCTCATCGTTGATCTCGCCGACGATCTCCTCGAGGATGTCTTCCAGGGTAACCAGACCCTGCAGCGCGCCATATTCGTCGACAACCAAGGCGAAGTGCGAGCGGGCTTTCAGAAACGCGTTGAGCTGATCCTTGAGGTTCGTGGTCTCTGGGATGAACCAGGGCTCGCGCAGAATTGCATCGACGTTCACGGTGTTCACCGCGCCCTTCGCGTCGGCCAAAGCGCGCAGGAGGTCCTTGGCGTGGATCACGCCGACGATGTTTTCCGGCTCGCCGCGGAACAGCGGCAGCCGCGTGTGCTCGGCCTCAAGGACCTTGTCGATCACCTCGTCGATCGGCAGATCCGCGTCGATCATGGAAATGGAGCGGCGGTGAACCATGATCTCCGACACATCCATGTGCGACAGGTCCAGCACGCCGCCCAGCATCCGACGGTCGCGGGCTTCGACCGCCCCTTCCGCGTGGTGAAAGTCGACGGCGCCGCGAATCTCCTGGTGCGCGGCGTGCGCGTCGGCTTCCGGGTCGAGACTTACGCCGCAGAGCCGCAGCATCCCGCGCACGATCCACTGCACCGTATGGATCACCGGACCCAGCACCCACACCACGACAAGCATCGGCGCCGACAGCGCGCGCGCGGTATCGTCCGCCTGAACAATGGCGAGCGTCTTGGGCAGAACCTCGACAAACACGACGACCAGCACCGCCATCAGGGCCGTGGCTATGGCCACGCCCCAGGCGCCCGGCACCACCTGCGTAATCGCATAGGTGGCGATGGCCGAGGTGAGGATGTTGATGAGATTGTAGCCGATGACGACTGCGCCGATCATCGATTCCTGGTTGGCCAACAGGCGGTTGACGCGCATGGCGCCCAGATCGCCGTCCCGCTCCAGCTGGTGCATGCGTCCGCGACTGGCCCGCGTCAGCGCGGTTTCGGCCGCCGAAAAGAGCGCCGATACGACCAGCAACGCCAGTATCGCGACTCCGACGATCACCATCGCATTGCTCACGGCAAAGCGCCTTCCTCGACCAGGAACCCGCGCAAATCCAACGCGTCGATGTCGTTCACCACGCTTGCCTTGCCGATACGGTCGGCCAACACCAGGGTTATCGCGCCCGAATTGGCTTTCTTGTCCTGCGCCATCGCCGTCAAGAGATCGTCGGCGCGAAAATGGCCCACGCCTAGGTCGCCGAACGATGTGGGCAATCCGGCCGCCACCAGGGCGCGCTCCACGCGCAGCGCGTCCTGGCCAGAGCATAACCCCAGCCGCGCCGAATAGCGAAAGGCCTGGGCGCAGCCCAGGCCGACGGCTTCGCCGTGCTTGACCGCGTCTCCAAACCCGGTCGCCGATTCCACGGCGTGACCGAAGGTGTGGCCCAGGTTAAGCAGGGCGCGTACGCCGCCTTCGCGCTCATCCTCCGCGACGATCTCGGCCTTCATCTCCACGCAGCGCCGCACCGCCCAGGCCAGCGGCTCCGCCCGCCTCGCCAGAACCGCGGAGCCGTCCGCCTCCAGGCGACTAAAGAAATCGGCGTCGCCCAGAAGGCCGTATTTGATCACTTCGCCGTAGCCACAAACCATTTCCCGGTCCGGCAATGTGTCGAGCACCCCAAGGTCGGCCAGCACCAGCACCGGCTGATGGAAGGCGCCGACCAGATTCTTGCCGCGCGGGGTGTCGATCGCGGTCTTGCCGCCGACGGAGGAGTCGACCTGCGCGAGCAAGGTGGTGGGAATCTGGATGAAATCGACGCCGCGTTTGTAGATCGCCGCCGCGAAGCCGGTCAGATCGCCGATGACCCCGCCGCCAAAGGCGATGATACGGTCGGCGCGGTCCAGTTCCAGCGCCAGGAGTCTGTCGACGAGCGCCGCCAGCCCGTCGAAACTCTTCGAGGATTCACCGGCCTCGATCGCGATCACATCGGCCTTCACGCCCGCGGCGGCAAGGCCCGCCACTAGGCGATCGCCGTGCCGCGCCTGAACGATCTCGTCGGTCACAACCGCGACGCGGCGCCGTCGCAGGAACGGCGTCACTCTCTCGCCAACAGTGTCGATCAGCCCGTGACCGATGATCACGTCATAGGATCGTCCGCCCAGGGCGACATGAACTGTGTCGCTCATAGCTCGCCCGCGGGGTGATAGGCCGCCAGCGCCGCCAGAATCGCGTCGACGGCCACCTGATGCGGCGCGTCCCCGGTTTCGATGTGAATGTCCGCGGCGGCGAAGGTTGGGTAGCGCTCCTTGGCCAGCGCGGTCAGCACCTCGCGCGGGTCGCGGCCGACCAGCAAAGGGCGGTGGTCGCGTTTCGCCACCCGTCGGACGAGAACCTCGATATCCGCCTTCAACCAGACCGATATCGCCTTCTGTTTGATCACCGCCCGCGTTTCGGCCTGGGCGAACGCCCCGCCGCCGGTGGCGAGCACATGTGGCGGATCCTCCAGCAGACGGGCGATCACGCGCCGCTCGCCATCGCGAAACGCCGCTTCGCCATAGAGGCTGAAGATCTCGGTGATGCTTCGGCCAGCCGCCGCTTCAATCTCTTCATCGGCGTCCCTGAACGGCAACCCCAGGGCGTTGGCCAGCCTCCGCCCTATGCTGCTCTTGCCCACGCCCATCAGCCCGACGAGCGCGATCGCCTTATTGGGCGGGAGGTGCGTGATGGGCATGGTCCAATCGTTGGCGATTCGCTCGGGCGCGACGGGCAAGGCAGGCTCACCGCCCCGATCATGCGGCTTTACACGAGGGCGCGACGCGGCGCCAAATTGCACATGCGCCATGGCGCGTGATTGGAGGCGAAGAGCATGAGCGCGGCCGCCTGGGTCGAGGCGTTTCTGGAGATGTTGTCCGCGGAGCGCGACGCCGCCGCCAACACCCTGACCGCTTACGCCAAGGATCTGGAGGATGCCGACGGCTTCCTGCGCGAACGCGCGCTAGACCTGCGGACAGCGTCGGCCGAGGATATCGAGGCCTATTTCCTCGAACTTGGCCGCCGCGGTTTGGCGCCCGCAACTGCCGCGCGGCGTCGATCGGCAATCCGGCAACTTTACCGTTTCGCCTTGGGTGAGGGGTGGCGGAGCGACGATCCGAGCGCCCGGGTCGATGCGCCGCGGCAGGGTCGGCCGCTGCCCAAGGTCCTGACGCGCGAAGACATCAATCGCCTGATCGCCGCCGCCGGCGAGAAGGACGGGGCCGCCGGCGCCCGCCTCGAGGCGATGGTCGAGCTGCTTTACGCCTCGGGTCTTCGCGTCTCGGAGCTGGTCGCCCTGCCCTTGGCGCCGTTCGCCCATCGGCCCGACCATCTGATTGTCAAAGGCAAGGGCGGCAAGGACCGGCTCGTTCCGCTCAACGGGAGGGCCCTGGCGGCGGTGACGACTTATCTCAAGGCGAGGCCCGCCTTCCTGCCGAAGGGGGTCAAGGCAAGCCCATGGCTCTTCCCCTCGCGCGGCAGGAGCGGGCGGCTGACGGCGAGGCGATTCGCCCAACTGCTTGACGAGGCGGCGCGCGACGCGGGGGTCGACCCCGCCAGCGTCAGCCCCCATGTCTTGCGACACGCCTTCGCCACCCATTTGCTGGAAGGCGGCGCAGATCTGAGGGTTGTCCAGATGCTGCTCGGCCATGTCGATATCGTCACGACCCAGATTTACACCCACGTCACCCAGGATCGGTTGAGCGAGATCGTCGAGACCAAACACCCGTTGGCCCGCCGACGGCGCGCCGCCGCGGCGGCGAGAGAGTGAAGCTTCAGTCCGCCGCCCCGCGCTAACCGCGCAACAGTGGGGCGACCAGCTCCACGGGCCGGGTCAGGGCGGCGCCCAGGGGGGTCACGACTATGGGGCGGTTCACCAGGATCGGGTGCTTTACCATCGCATTGAGGATCGCCTCGTCCGTGGTCGCGGGCGATGTCAGACCCAGCTCATCGGCCGGCGTCCCCCGCACCCGCAGAATATCCCGAACGCTCAGACCCATCTTGGCGAGAAGATCCTTCAACTGCGGCTTGGTCCAGCCCGCCTTCAGATATTCAACGACGACGGGCTCGTGCCCGGCCTCGCGAATCGCCGCCAGCGTGTTGCGCGACGTGCCGCACGCAGGGTTGTGATAGATCGTGACGGGGAAGGCGCTGGTCATGCCTCTTCATAATCCATGCGACGGTGGCTCGCCAGCTTGCCCGCCCGCTCGCGGACGCGTAAACGTGCCCGCCCTTTTCGGGTCTGGCGAGATCGTCATCCATGACCGTGCAGTATCTGGACTTCGAGCGGCCCATCGCCGAACTTGAAGCCAAGATCGACGAGCTGTCCAAGCTCTCCGAAACCGCCGAACCCGGCGCGCTGGACACTGAGATCGTCGCCCTGCGCGATCGTGTCGGCGCCATGCGGTCCGAGGTCTACGCGCGCCTGGATCCCTGGCAGAAGGCGCAGATCGCTCGCCACCCGCAGCGGCCCCACTTTCTCGACTATGTATCCGGATTGATCGAGGATTTCGTCGAGCTCAAGGGCGACCGCACCTTCGGCGACGACCAGGCGATCGTCGGGGGACTGGGCAAGTTTCGCGGGCGTGGCGTCGTCGTGATCGGACAGGAAAAGGGCCACGACACCGCCAGCCGTATCAAGCACAACTTCGGCAGCCCCCGGGCCGAGGGGTACCGCAAGGCGATTCGGCTGATGGACCTCGCCGATCGATTCGGTCTGCCTGTTCTCTCGTTCATCGACACCGGCGGCGCCTATCCAGGGATCGACAGCGAGGAACGCGGCGTCGCCGAGGCCATTGCGCGAGGCATCGAGCGGGCGATCATGCTGGGCGTGCCCATGATTGCGGTGATCACCGGCGAAGGCATGAGTGGCGGGGCGATCGGCATGGCGGCGGCGAACCGGGTGCTCATCATGGAACACGCCATTTATGCAGTGATCTCGCCCGAGGGGTGCGCGTCGATCCTGATGCGTGATCGCGCCCATGCCGAAGGCGCGGCCAAGGCGATGAAGATCACCGCCGATGACCTGATCGCGCACAAGATCGTGGACCGGATCATCAAGGAGCCGGTGGGCGGCGCCCACGCCGATCGCGCGGTGGCGATTCGCCGCGTGGGCGATGCGCTGGAGACGGAATTGGCGAACCTGTCATCCTTGAGCGCCGATGCGCTGCGCGAGCAGCGGGCGCAACGCTACTACGCGATCGGCCGACGCTGATGGAAAAGCGCGGGGGGCGGGCTCGCCCCGACGCCGCCCGCTCGCCGGAGAAGTTTTAGTGCTGGCTTTCCGGCATGCGGACGGTCAGGCCGTCCAGCGCGTCGGTCACCTTGATCTGGCAGGATAGCCGCGAATTTTCCTGCACATTTTCGGCGAAATCGAGCATCGATTCTTCCATCGCCGACTTTTCGCCGAGCTTTCCAGCCCAGGCCGCATCCACATAGACGTGGCACGTCGCACAGGCGCAGGCGCCGCCACAGTCGGCGTCGATCCCGGGGATGTTGTTTTTGACGGCGCCTTCCATGACCGAAAGGCCCGATTTGACGTCGATGACATGCTCGGCGCCGCTGTGCTCAATGTAGGTAATCTTCGGCATGAAATCCCCGTGGAATTTTTTAGGCGGCGACCTCTTTCATGGAAATCGCCGTGTCTGCAAGTCTGGAGCGTGAGATTGGCCGCCTTTGGCCGATTAATTGCCGGCCCGCCATGAACTCGGCCGGCGCGTTCACCGCCTCGACGGCCTGGATGACATCGCCGTTCAAATGGAACACCGCGAACTTGGCCGCGGCGGGATCCCCGCGCACGATGTGGTCGTCGACATCGAACGGCATGCCGGCGAGTTGGTACTTCACGTCATACTGGTCGGACCAGTTCCAGGTCACTTCCGGCGCGGGGACCGGACGGCCAGTCAGGGCGCTGGCCGCCTGCCGCGCCTGTTCAAGCGCGTTGGCGACGCTTTCCAACCTGAACATGCGGTCGTACCTGGCCATGGGCCGCTGAGTGACATCGCCGATGGCGTACACGGCCGGATCGCTCGATCGCGCGTGATCGTCGACGACAACCCCGTTTTCGCATCGAAGCCCAGCGGCCCGTGCAAGATCGTCATTCGGCAGTGCGCCGACGCCGACCAGGGCGACATCGCAAGGGATCACGCGACCATCGGCCAGGGCGACGCCGGAAACAGAGCCGGCCTTGCCTTCGAAGCCCTCGATGCGGGCGTCCAGCTCGATCGTGACGCCGCGGCCGCGGTGATAGTCGGTGAAGAACGCCGACATGGCCGCGCTGGCGACACGCGCCAGCAGTCGGGGTTCGCGTTCCAGGACAATCGCCTCGGCGCCGAGCGCACGCGCCGAAGCCGCCGCCTCCAGGCCGATATAGCCGCCGCCGATCACCGCCAGCCGCCGACCGGGCCCGAGCCGCGACTTCAGGTTCTCCGCGTCCGCCGCCGATCGAAGCGAGAGAATTCCGCCCAGATCGGCGCCGGGGATCGGCAGCGCCCGCGCGCGCGCGCCGGTGGCGATAATCAGAGAGTCATAGGGCACGGTTCGGCCATCGACGAGCACGACAATCTTGTCGTCGCAGGACAGGGCGTCGATCCGGGCCCCAAGGATCAGGCGGATGTTCGATTCGCCATAAAAGGACTCGGGCTTGAGCATAAGGGCCTCGGCGTCGGCCTCACCCTTCAGCCATGCCTTCGACAAAGGCGGGCGTTGGTATGGCGCGATGGGCTCTTCGCCGATCAAGGTGATCGGCCGCTCGAAGCCAAACTGACGCAACAGGGCCGCCGCCGTGCCTCCGGCATGCCCCGCCCCAATGATCACCACGCCTGAGTCTGAAACGCTCATCACGCCCCGATGCCGCCAAAGACAGGCCGGGTCAACTTCGGGTCAGCCCTTATCCGGCGTCGCGACCGTGAAACCGCGCGCTCGCAGCTGCTGTAAGACGCCATCGCGCGCCAGCAGAGTCCTGAGGTTCACCATGGCCACGGCTCGTCCGCCCTTGCCAAGGGACGCGGTGATGGCGTTGGTCGTGTCGCGCATTGCGCGCGTGGCGACGTCGGCGCCGGCCGGCAGGGCGTTGATGCACCGCTCGAAGCTGCGATCCTCGGTCAGGGCGGTCGCGACGTCGCCGCGCGCCCATCCGGCCGCGGCGATTTTCGGACGATCGGAACCGGCTTCGATTTCGTCGAGCGCTCCAGCCAGGCACAGCGGCCCGGCGTTATTAACGTCGACTTCCGCCGCTCTGAAGATCGGCACGGCGGGATAGACCGCCGCATGTTTGACCTTGACGCCGAGACTATCAGCCACGTGGATCACGGTATTCATGGGCTGCATGCGATCGAACCCCGTACGGTTGCGATAGTCACTGACCATCAGCAGCGTCGCCGCCAGCGGAACCCAACCCGAGTAGGCGCGCGGATCGCTGTTCGCCTTGGGTCGATCCGCCAAGAAACGCGCGCGCAGGTCGGGCCGCAGGCCATTCTCCATCGGTCCATGCGATCGGAAGTGCTTGCGGATGCTCATGAAAGCGAAGATGTCACCCAGGCCCGCGGTCGCTATAGGCGGTGCGATCAGCTCGCGCGCGCCAGTCAGGTGACGCCGCAGCAGCGTCTGGTCCCATTTCATGTGTTTGGGCAGGGTCTCGGGGATGCCCAGAATGTAGATCGTCGTGGTCGGACTGGAGACGCGCCACCACGCCGGACCACCGGTATGCGCCGTGACGACCAGCTCCTGCACCATGGTGGCCTCCGGGTCGACGGCCACCGAGCCGGCGGGATTGGCCGCGGCCGCCAGTACGACAGTCGACAGGATGGCGGCGACCGCGCGAATGCGGGCGCCGTGTGTGGCCGCTGAACTCATCTGTCACCGCTCCCGATCGCCGCAATCGTCGGCCACCCTAGTCCACAACCTTGGCGCGCTGTTTGTCGCCAATGGGGCGCCGGCGAGGCGGAGGTAGCGAGCCTGTCGGCGCTGCGCGTGATCGGCAGATCGCTGAGGCTGCCGAGGCCGCCAGAAGTCGGCGACCTCGCCCGGTCAAATCAGTAAAAGATGCCGTAAACAGTCTCGACGATGTATCCCGTACGCTCGTTTACGAGCAGAGCGTCGGGCCCGGAGCGTATCCACTCGAAACCGTATGGCGGAACCGGCAGACCATAGTCGAAATAATCGTTCACATACCAGTCCGGCGCGAACCAGCCGTAGGGGAGGTATTCCCCAAATACCCACCGGCGATAATAGAAATCGCGCGGTCCATACCACGCGCCACCGCGCCAATTGTACCGGTCATGCGACCAGTATTCACGGGGGTAAAACCGCTCGGAATACTGGGGGCGTTGGCCGCCTGGGCGAAACCCCTGCGGACCGAAATCAGGCCGCCCGCCATACTGGCGTCCAGACGCGTTTGGGTAGCCGTTTTGCCGCCCATAACCATTCGCAGAACCAGGCGATCTCGGCCCGTTGTTTGGCCCCCCGCGATAAGCATTCGCGCCTGGGCCGTAGTCCCGGGCGCCCATATAGGGGTTGGGCGCCTGTCCGCCGGAGGGCGCCATCGGCCGCCCATAGCCGTTCTGAACACCAGGCCCATTTGGCGCCGCGCCGAGCGCGCCCTGATTCACGTTCGCGCCCGGCCCATAGCCCCGGGGGCCCATGTTGGCGTTGGGCGTTTGTCCGCCGGAGGGTCCCATCTGCCGGCCATAGCCGCCATGAACACCAGGCCCATTTTGCATCGCGCCGGGCGCGCCAGGATTAAGGTTCGCGCCCGGGCCATAACCCCGATTGCCCGACCAGACGTTGGCGCCTGGCGCCGCCGGCGCGGGGCCGCCTTGACGGCCTCCAGCATAGCCACCCGGGCTTGATTGAAGGGCCGGAGAGGCTTGACGGGCGCCCTGATAGGCCCCGCCGCCGCCTTGCGCTGGGCGTGGCGCGGCGGATGATCCTCCTTGCCCCTGCCGACCGCGGTCGCCCTGCTGGTTGGGACTCTGGGCCTGGGCGCTGGCGCCGGCCAACAGACCTAGCGCGATCGTCGTCATCAGAAGCCGCTTCATATCAGAGCTCCATAGTCTCCTCGCCCGAACGCCTTCCGCCCGGATCAAACCGTGACTAGCGCGTCGGGTATGAACTGGGGCTGAATAAGGCGCCAAGCGTCCCTATGCTTCATCAGCCTGCGCAAGCGCGCAATCAGGCTCTCGTTGCGCCCAGGATCATGGACAACCCGCGGCGTGCGCGCGATGAGGTTTTCACGATGAATTCGGTCCGCGACCTCTTTGTCACCCGCGTCTATGCCGCGGCGATCGCCGAAGGCGCGGATTTGGCGCGGCTGCTGACGGACGTCGAGGGGGCGTGCGCTATGTTGCACGCGGACGACACGGCCGGGCGCGCATGGTGCCGCGCGCACGGCTATGGCGGTTACACCTCCTATGGCTCGCTCAATGACCTGCCCACACGTGTGACGGCGTTCGGCGACCTCAAGCGGCGACTGGATCGGCATGCCCGGATCTATGCGGAAACGATTGGCCTCGATCTCGGGCCGCGCGGGCGGCTGACATTGGACGGCATGTGGGTAAACATCCTGCGACGCGGCGCCGCTCACAGCGGCCACATCCATCCTCACAGCGTGATCTCGGGCACGGTCTATGTCGCCACCCCGCCTGGCGCCGGCGCCCTGCGCTTCGAGGACCCCCGACTGCCGATGATGATGGCCGCGCCCAATCGCCGCGCCGACGTCGACGACTCCTTGCGCACGTTCGTTTCCGTGACTCCGGCTCCCGGCCAGGTAATGATGTGGGAAAGCTGGCTGCGACACGAAGTGACTCCAAACCACGCCAGGAGTGATCGGGTCAGCGTCAGCTTCAACTATTCGTGGAGCTAGCCATGCCGCTCTCCAAGGCGCTCGCCCTCCGGTGGAGGCGCCGCTGCTGATCAGGTCCGCCCTGGCCGATGACGCCGCGGCGATCGCGCGGATCTATGGCCATCACGTCGCCCATGGCCTGGGGACTTTTGAGGAAATGGCGCCGTCGGCCTCGGAGATGTTGCGGCGGATGGCCGCTGTGATCGCTCGCGGCTTGCCGTATCTCGTCGCCGTCGATGGGAATGAGGTGCTGGGGTTTGCCTACGCCGGTCCGTTCCGCCTCCGCGCCGCCTATCGCTATACGGTGGAAGACAGCGTCTATGTTGCGCACGAGGCGATTGGCCGGGGGGTCGGCCGGGCGCTGCTGTCGGCAATCCTGCGAGCGTGCGAGCTCAACGGTCTGCGCCAGATTGTCGCGGTGATCGGCGATAGCGGAAACGCCGCATCCATCGGACTGCATGCCGCCCTTGGATTTCGCCACCTCGGGGTATTGCCCAGTCTCGGCTTCAAACACGGTCGCTGGGTCGACGTGGTGTGGATGCAAAAGGCCCTCAACGACGGCGCCGCGACCCCGCCTGACGGACCTGGCGTGGACCTTCGCGACACCTAGGTCGCGGCCCGCTGAGGGCGTCGCGAGCGGGCATTGCATTATCCCCGGATTGACGGCCCTGCCGTAGGTTGTTTACGTTGTATGATCTGGCCGGCGGCGGCCGGGTCTAATCT
>Ga0075029_100000506_pt1 | contig 22321 bp, 19 predicted proteins | sample LitLauG_LLR_2013_FD_71391 | JGI IMG/M metagenome (GOLD analysis project Ga0075029, IMG submission 71391) | Freshwater sediment microbial communities from North America - Little Laurel Run_MetaG_LLR_2013 | ecosystem: Environmental > Aquatic > Freshwater > Creek > Sediment | place: USA... | reverse complement strand
CAAGGACAGATCATTTCTGACGACCTTCTTGCGCACCTCTCACCGCTTGGCTGGGAGCATATCAATCTGACCGGAGACTACATCTGGAACTCCGATGTTACAGAAGACTTGCCCCCGAGCCGCCAGCTCACTCTGCCATTCCTCGGCGACCCTGAAGCATCGAGTGCTTAGCGTACAATTTTGTCCGTTCCGAGGCCGTACCCCCTAACCACGGAACGGTACTTGGGGTCGGAACAGGATCTGAAGAATGCAGTCAATGACGCGCTGGTATTTGAATGAAGATTGCCCATGGTGACAGTGATGTTTGGTCTACCCAGTGCCCAACTGTGGGGAGCGACTGCCTGCTCTTGGGGATTCTGACCGCGCTCGCACCCCCAAGATCGAAACGGTTCCTCTTAACGGGGGCGGCGATAGGATTAACCGACTATTTGCTTGACTGACGCGCCGGGGCGAACGATGATTCCGACAATAAGTGCGGAGTTGTGAACCTTGAGACCTCGTCTTTGCTATCTGCTGTCGATCCTGAAAATCCACCGACCAGACTCTGAGCACTGCGCGGCTCGTTTAACATTCGGTGCTGATATGCGGAAACGGCTGGAAGAGTTGAATGGGCCTGGTGAGCGGACCAGTGATGCGGCCCGCGCACCAGTGCTGCGGAAAGCTGGTTGAAGTGCACGCAGGAGACGCTTGGAGCCGGAACCGCACGCAACCCCCCAATTCGTGGATGATCTCGCGACCTGCGGAAGCCTGAGGAGTCTAATCGCGTCGTTCATTATTCCACGTTGAGCGGTGGGAGGGAAATATCTTCCTGTAGCCTTTTCGAATCGTTCCACCAATACAGGCCACTGCCCGAACCCGCTGCGCGACCTCCGCGAGCGCGGCCCGGCAACTCGTGATCGCGATCACGAGGGGACGTGACCAGCGATATTCCCGAACGACACAACAATCAAAGAAGATGGTTGTCGCATTTTGCTCTTCTACCGATCTCGGTCCCGTTGTCTCGCCCATGCTGGGAGGAAGCCCTGCCATGAAACGTATTTGCTTCTTTTGTCTGTTGCTCTTACTCGTTGCGACTCTGCTTGGGCAATCGAATCCGGTGATCAAACAGACCGAGAAAGTTGTGTCCCGGGCTGGCTCCTATCAAGTAGCTCAGTCATCAAACACCGCTGCAGACGATTATCCGAGGTCCGTGGCCGCGGCGATCGTCCAACTCGTATCGGCGGGGGACGCCAACTTCGAGCAGATCAAGGGGCCCTTGAAAAGCGACGGGCCTGAAATGAAGCAATGGCAGGTCAGCGTCATGGTGCCAGGTTTTCAATGTAGTCTCAATGAGTCCAGGGGTAAACTGCATGTGTATTGCGCGGCTGATCAGAAAGCAGATACCGGTGAAAGAAACCATTTGGCGATAGCGCGGGCTCTAGCAGAACAACTAAGACCGATGGCCTATAGTTGCGAATCGGAGGCTGCAGAGCCATCGACCATCCCCATCAACCTTGTCCCCATCCATGAGTTTCGGTTCCGTCGAAGCTTCGGAGACTCGTATGTCACTCAGTACCTGAACACCTACATCGATTCCGGATTTCAGATCAAGCCGCCAGGCAGTTTCAACATCTCGTTTCTTGTGAATTCGCCTCTTGATGTGCCTGCGAAGACGCCGATCCATGAACCGCCTCTCGAATGTGACTACAGCTACTCGGCGTTGGAGAGCCACGAGCGAAACACCCTGGCTGGCGAGGGCGTACGCTCCGCAGCGGGCCAGGGCGGTGGAATTGACCGAAACCGTTTCCTTATGAGGCTCAACGGAGAGTGGCGCTGTGATACTGCTAGTGCGTGTCAGAAGGCGCGAGTGGAGATCTCTGGTGACGGAGGAAGGCTCGACAAGTTCTCTGCAGCCATTGACCTGGAGTTTTCCTCGAACAACGGTTGGACCTGTAACCGTTCCAGCGACGGCAATTGTTCCTGGCTTCTCACCGGAATCATTGACGGACTGAGTATTGACGGAACAGCACAGGAGCCATCCTTGCACTATAAAAAGGGATGCGATACGCCTCATCAAGCTCACCGCTTCGACGGAACGATTAGCGACGACGGGCGGCGCATCGTCATCCACACAGAACTGAACGCCTATGCGCCATGGGGATCGAAGTGGATTTGGTCGAAGGATATTGTGAGGTGCGAAGAGGTTCGTGTGGATCGCACGGATTCTTTGATGATGGTTCTGCGGTCCGATAGACCAGATCCAAATCCAATTGGTATTGAACAACCAGTATCCGGTTCAGGTTCAGGCGGCCACATTTCCGCCGAGATAGACGGCATAGTCAACAGTGGCCGCTACAGTACCCTTCCGCCGTCACAGTTCTTGTTCGGCGTCGGTAGTGGCTCCCAACAGGCTAGCCTCTCCTTCGAGAACCAGACACCATACGATTTGACAGTTTTGGTTGCAGGTCCTATCGAAAGGGCAATTACAGTTTCGGCCGGCGGCTCTCAGCAGGTGGTGCTTCAGGCCGGAACCTATCGCGTTCTGGGGCGAGTAAAGTCTTCGGATGTGCTTCCTTTCTTTGGAACGCAGACTTATGTGACCGGGTCTTCCTACCGCGAGTCGTTTTTCATCAAATGATCTCATGGGATGTTCGTAAGCGTCCGGTTGTGACCGTCTGGACCGGTAGATAGAGGGAAGTCATTCTGCAGAAGTGGACACTTATCCCAAGTGCCCACTTCTGGAGAACGGGAGAACGGCCGTTGCGCTGTACCTAAAATGCGACATTGTCGGGTCAAACTCCTATTTACGGGTACTAGGCTCGAGCGCCCGAAAACCCACCTTAAGGAATTCTTGGGCACGGGTACCTGACGGGGGAGACGCAGGATCCGTGTCAGCTTAAGACTCGCGACGGAGGCGTTCGAGGTCAAAGTGGTATCGACCGAAAGGATTGCGATGACGTCGCAGAAGAGGGGAGGTAAGAGCTAAGTCCGCTTCCTCGACGTTCTCTCCTTCACGGCGCAGTTGGTCAAAGCGGCGAGCGTTGAAATTGTGAACCGAACTTGACCCCAGGGTCTGCTATGAGAGACAGATAAAACGGACGCGCCCTCGCCGAGCCGCCTCAGCGCACTTTCAACCTGATAGGGCTTTAAGAGGTCATTGCGTCCGGGTCTGAGCTTGCGGCGTTGTGCTTCTTCGATGGCGGTACGGATGCGTTGGTGCGCCTTGCGGCGCTCAAGTTCGGCGAGGTCGGCGGCGAGAATGTTTAGGCGGTGGGTTCGGTCGTCGGACTGTAGATTTTCCATCCCTCAGCACGATCCGTCCGGTATTTATTTAAGTGCAACTCGAAGTCGGTTTCCGGTCTTTAAGTACACGGAATTTACATCTTTACATCGAACGGAGTTCGTCCGGCCTTTAAGTGCAGTGTCGTGTTTCTTTATTAAGGTTCTTCCTCAAGTTTGGTGCAAGCTGCCGCGAAGCGGGAGAGGTAAGACGCGTGCGCGAAGCAGTTCGAATCCTGCTCGACCGTACATCTGGCGCTTGAGTGTCTTTAGGCGATTGATGTGTCCTTCCACCGGACCATTGCTCCAGGTTTGCTCGACGGCAGCCTCCACCGCACTCTGATCCTGCTTCAAGGTGCGGACGAAACGTTGCATTTTGTAGATGCCGGAGGCGGTGGCCTTGTTCATCCACGCGTGCAGCGTCTTGATCTTGCCGGTTCGTAAGATGGTACGAAAGCTCATCACCAGGCTCCGCATCACCGCGTATCCAGGGCAAGTTTTTTTCAAGGCATCCAGGGTGTTCTCTTGCTCGACGGTCATCTGAGTTCGGAGTTTACCTAACAACGCTGCCGCCACCAGGGGAGAGATCTGCCGACATAGTAATAAGGATGCAGTCGCACCGACGAGCGGTGCCACATTGGCGGTCGGCGTCGTGGTTTCCAAAGCCACAGGAAACGTAGGCGTTTTCCGCCGCCACCGTGCCAGAAACTGGGCCAGGTAGGAAAAGCATCCCGTGTACCCTCGTTCTTGGATCTCCCTCAGGAGCCTCGGTCCGTGTTGGCAACCCTCGGCCCAACGCTTTGCCAAGTGCTCCTGATAGAAGGCCGGCGTGCGCGGGTTCGGCTCCATTTGGTTCCGCTCCGGCAACTCCACCAGGCCCACCCACGCGGTGACGCGATTTCTGCTGATACCTGTCTCCCGCACGATGTGGCTGACCGTCTGACCAGAAACATGCAGAGCCTGCACCGTTTCGAACAGTGCCTGCTTCGCGACACGTCGATCGTGCACGATGCGTTGCCGATTGATTTCCGCTTCCGAACCGCGAGCACGGTCTTTCCAAGGTGCAGGAATGCTGCCCACGGGCTGCGGTAGGGATAGAAACGAACGATGGCGCGCCAACTCTTGCTCAACCGCGGTGCTCAGATTGAGGGCAAGGTGAAAGCGATCGGCAACCTGCTGCGCCTGGGGCGCGCCGCTGCGAGCGCCATCGGCGTACAAGCCCTGTCGGTCTCGGCTGATGAATTCGATCCCGGGGTGTTGGGCGAGCCAAGCCGCCAAAGATTCCGCAGAGCGTTCTGGAAGTAGATCCACCACGCCGCTACGCTCCAGATCCACCAGAATCGTGCCGTTGCTGTGGCTGCTTCAGTACCAGCAACTTCTCTTCTCGTGGGGTGGTTTGAAGTGATCGCCGGCAGGAGTGTGGTGGCATTTCGACGCGCCGAAGAGGACGAGGTCCCGGCCGCGAAATGCTTCGGCTTCGTGCAGACCTACGACCAGAAGCCACGGAGGCGACTCTGGGAGGTCATGAAGTCGCAGGGGATGCAGGAGAATCAGCAGGTGGTGTTCATGTCCGATGGTGGCGAAGATGTACGGCAAGTGCAGGAGTACCTGCATCCCAACAGCGAACATGTGCTCGACTGGTTTCACATCACCATGCGACTGACGGTACTGCAGCATCAGACCAAGTCGTTGCAAGAAGAAGGGTCAGAGATTGGCGCTGCGGCATCGAGGCAGGTGGAGAGCGTGAAACACTTGTTGTGGCACGGCAATATTGACGAAGCGCTGGATCGCGTGGCGGACCTGCTGATGGATCTTGATCTCATTCGGAAGCATTCCGCGCCTGCGGAGAAACTCTCGGTGGGGCTGGGCGAATTCGAGACCTACATTCGCAACAACCGGGAATCGATCCCGAACTTTGGCGAGCGGTACCGGCAGGGTGAGACGATCAGCACGGCGTTCGTCGAATCGACGATCAACCAAGTGGTGAGCAGGCGATTCGCGAAGCTGCAACAGATGCACTGGACCCTACGCGGTGCGCATCTGCTTCTGCAAACGCGGACCGCGGTGCTGAACAACGAACTCGAAGGTGTCTTTCGGGGATGGTACCCGTTATTCCGGGATCAAGATCGAGCTGCTGCGTGACCCCCGGGTTGCTGCTGCTCTCGCGCGCCGCCGGAGAGGCAAAGGACTCGGTCACCGTCTTGCCCTTCTCTTTGTAAGTCAGGCGAAAATTAGGTCCGTGCCCGGGATCCTGGGGGCGATGGCAATGGCAACGCGGGTTGCCACAGCGCCCCGTGGTTGTGGTGACGGAACCGGCCCGGAAGTCGTCCAACTGGGAGATCTTCCGCAGCAAGGCCGCTTTCTGGCTCTCCAAAGCTGCGACAGCATCGGGGACATCAGGCATATGGGACATAATAGATCTCTCCTGTGTACCTAGCGTATAAAATACGCTAGGTACCATGCCCCAAAAAAAGCAAATCCCGGATCTCTCACTTTTAGGTCGCACACCCCTCAGATAACCTCAACTTGAGATCGGTGCGAGGGGGGGCTATACTTCGACGATGAAACGTCCACCTCTGGCACGCTTGCTGCCAGCATCGAATCGGATTGTGGTCGGCTTACTGATCACTACAAGTTGGGCCACGGTGGCGGCAGCCCAAAGTCTTCGCCAGGACGATGTTGCCACCGTCGAGAAACTCCCATCCCCCCTCACTGGATATGTCCGAAAAATTACTCACAAGGATGGATCGATTGACTTTCAGTGGTACAGAGACGCTAAGTTATCGCAAGCTGATCCTGCCCACGTGCGGCTCGATCCCCCAGAGTTCAAGAATTTGGGGCAAGATTATCCCGTAACGTTAAAGATGCACAAGACTGTTGTTGGTTTTCGCTCGGATTTTGCAATCACCTTTCAAGACGCGCACGGTAAGGAGATTCTGTTCGAGGGAACGGATCGACAAGAGGATGGCACGATCACGAGAGTCAATATTTCAGTTAAAGATGGTGTGGCAAATGGTACCGTGACCACAGAAGACGCGAGCCGCAAGTCTCGCACCGAAACAATAACGGACATGCCGATGGAGGAGCTTAGGGCGCGCATGCCAGGAGGATTGAACCTCGCTCAGATGACCAGCGGCGCCCCCGCCGAAAGGCCCGACGATCTTTCAGATATTTCTGGCATCAACCCTGACGCCGTGGAGGCCATGCGCAGGTGCAATGCGATTGCACGCACTATGGTTTCGCGACAGGAGGCACTTTCAGCAATCCTCCGAGCGTGTCCAAAACCCCATGACCCCGGCGACGTACGACCACCGTGCCCCTCATACGAGCGTGCCGCCGAGCAGAACGCCGCAATTAATTCGGCGGCCATGACGTGCAACAAGTACACCGATGACTCATATGTCCCATTTTTTGGACCTCCAAGGGGTGTGGACGCAATGGCCAGCATGCCTTCGTTACAGCTAGAAACCACGCCAGAGGTTCCGTCTGCGGATCTGACTGCAACGAATGGGACTGTGAATCCCGACATCAAGATCGAGTACAAGCCTCAGCGCTCGGGGGCGACTGGCATTGTCCTGTTTGGGCCCGGCGCACTCCTATTCGACTCCACAAACGAGCATAAAGTTGGGCAGCTGTTCTCCTATCCTCAAAAGTTCAGCTCAGGAAACTACATTGTTGACTTCTTTGAGGCGGGATTCTCTCCCTTGCCCGTAGAGGTACGCCAGGGCTCCCTGACCGTCGTGACTGCTCCTTTAGCGGGCATCAATCTCCAGACTGACAACTACAAGCGGACCTGTGTGTGCTTGTTCAAAAACCACGCGATCCTTACAATGACGAAGCACTGGGACTCCTCCAAAATCTGCAAAAGAGAACCGAATACCTTGGAGTGGCCATATCCAGCTTGGGTCGCACCTGGCGCGTACGAAGTTGTTACTGTGGACAAGAGGACCTCTGGATCGTGTACAAGCCATGCGCGAGCTGGCTACTCGCCTATCGCTGTCACGCTAGAAACCGACGGCGTAGTCTACGTCAAAACTCATTCCGGCGGTAGTTCATCAACGTTTGTCTGCCATGCGAAGGATTACCCGGAGCCGCAGGTTGGATCATCGACAAGTATAAATAAATGCCTTCCAAATTGGTGGTCTTCCGACGTTGGGAATCACTGATTCGGATTGTCGTGTTTTCCTTAATGAATCCAGCGGAATGTATCTTTAATTAGGTTCTTCCTCACTTTCGGCGTTGCGCGGCGATGGGTTCCGGAGCGAGCGGAATCATCCTGGCGCGTAGGAGTTCCACTCCAGCCCTACCGTACATCTGCCGCTTCAAGGTTTTGAGCCGATTCACCTGGTCCGCAACAACCCCGTTGCTCCAATGTTCCGTGACGGCCGCCTCTACCGCCAGAATATCCTGTCGCAATCGGCCGGCGAAATTCTGGATCAAGACAATTCCGCTAGCCATTAGCATCGTGGCCCAAGGAATGCCGAAGGCAATAAGGAAGAAAACGAACGTGGAAGCGCTTCGTCGCTGAGAGTTAATTTCTGTGCTTGTGCTGATCACGTTACTTGGCTCGACATCCATGGTCATGGACGCTCTCGATACCCCGTTATTCCAACAAGAACGCTAGAAATATCGGTTCTTGCGAAGAGTACTTTTTCAACAGACTGCTCCACACTCGAAGGATAGTCGATGAAGACAGGCGTTTTCGCAAACTTGCGCCTTCTGTTCGCCTCTTTGCGGGTCGATGAGAGGCGAATTTCGTCAACTCGCTATGATCGCAGTTGCTCAAAGCTTCTCATCGCTAGATCGAACACCGTCCAGGTGGATGTCTCAGCGCGCATGAATGGGAACACGGCCGACAGCGGAGGAAATGAGGCGCCTGATCGAGCGCGGCGCACGCGGCCCAGGCTCAAAAAGGCCCAGGAACGGTTAGACCGGGAGGTGGGACGGGTGATCCGCACGACAATCCCAAAAAATATTCTGATGCTTACTCCCGGTTTTCTGTTCCTAAGTAAATAGAGGGACCAAAGTAACGGCAGGGTGATCATTGGCAGAATATGGGTTTTCGCTCGGCCATTGATACATCTCCTTCCGTCCCAGACCTGACAAGTACAGACCCAACATGGGTGAAACAACACTCTCCCGCTGAGGCATTACGTTATTCGCGGGGGCGGCAGGCGGTGAGAGTGAATGCCGAGCAATCAGGGATGCGAGCAGGTTCCAAGCCCGTTTCGAAGGTGCGGCGCGTGACGCCAAATTTCAATAAGAAAGGACAATAGCGCAAATGAGCACGCTGCGAATCATCGGAGGACCAAGCGAGCCCTCAACGCCACCTCGTTCGAACGTGGCCCAGTCTCAAACCCGAATCCTCAAGCCGCCGAAGGCTAAGCCCGTGCAGCCCATGCAAAGGCGCATGCTGAAGCTGAAGGACGCAGCCCAGTTGTCGTTTTCCGTTAATTAGTGGATTTTGGCGATTCTATTGAGACCGTAAAGAACCTGGGGGTGGCTGTCGATTGACGGTGTTGCAGGTGAGGTGCTTGGCTGTAGCAAGGAGGAACAAGGCCACCATGCACTTCACAATCCACCTTGAATGGCGTCGAGAAAACGGAACCACCGCCACAGCAGAATTGGTTACAAAGGATCAAAATGATTGTAAGGCCGCCGGCGATGTGGGTCTCCCATTGGCTGAAGCGAAGCGGATAATAGCGTGGCTGCAAGGCGTTGTAGTCCATGAACAACTGGAGCGGCATTGTGAATCTGCACGATGTTGCTTTGGGTGGCAACGACAACATCGTGTTCACTAAGAGGATCGAGTACACGGATTTTCCGCTGGATGAAATCACGCTGTACTTCGCCAACAACGTCATCCACTTGCCGAGCGAGTACTGAGCCGCGCACAACCCGCGCTGGCGTCCTCGCTGGCGCGGTTTGTTTTTTGGCTGTACGCGAGAATACCGTGGTCTTGCAGTCACCCACGCCGGGCAGGGCCGGGTCTTCCGGTGTTCCACCTCTTTTTCACGCACTTTTGCGAAGGGTGGTTGATCTCTGCCATCTTGCGAGTTCATGTCATAGTAGAGGAGTTCCGGAGGCCCGCATGAGCGACATGACGAAGTCCGCGCATTCATTACAGACCCTGCGCTTCAACGGCGCCTTGCAAAGTACATGGTTCTGCAGTGCTTTCGTAATTCGATGCTGGAGGATCTCCATGCCGGCACCTCTCAGTCTTCAGCATCTGGGGACTATTCGGATGTCACCGTAAGCAATCCTTATGGTGCCATTCCGTGGCCCAAAGTCTCGCGTCTGAACGACGACGAAAATGAAGCACCTCCATGATCGATGTCGTTGATCGACCGTACCGCTTCATACACACACGCTGTTCGATGAGAATACCGGGGGGAAATCCTGTTGCGCCTCGCAGAACGTGATCCCCTACCGCAATGGAACGTACCTACGCTCGCGACGACAACGCCGAAACTAACGTGCCCCCTTCATCGATCCAGTTCTCTCCGCTTCGCTTTCAGTCTTCGCGTCAACTCCTCCTCCGTTGGCAAAGTCAACTGGTACTCGCGCGCAAGAACCTTATTGCCCAGATTCCCCAGAGCATAGTGCGCCACGGCTGCGTCCTGTTCTGAACAGAGGATCAATCCGATCGGTGGGTTCTCATCCGGGTTGCTCCACTGCTCCCGTGCATAATTCAAATACAAATTCATCTGCCCGGCATCCGCATGGGTGAATTTTCCAAGTTTCAATTCTATGAGGACAAGAGATCGAAGACGCCGATGGAAGAACAACAGATCGAGGCGGTACCATTCGGTCCCGACACGAAGCCGTTTTTGGCGAGCAACAAACGAGAAATCGTTCCCTAGTTCAAGTAGAAATTGCTCCAATTCGCGGATGAGTGCTTCTTCAAGTTCAGCCTCCGAGTACTCGTCTTTGAGACCAAGGAATTCAAGGACAAACGGATCCTTGATCTGTGCTTCGGGAATTTTCGATGCAGGAGGGGACTCTTCAGTCGCCCGTGGAGCACCAGCCCGCCGGTACGCAAGCGTGGAAATCTGCCGATCGAGTTGCCGGACGGACCAACCGCCGCGGAGGGCCTCTGTCTCATAGTAATGGCGGGCTTCGGCGTCCGCGATGGGGATCAGCCGCACATAGTGGGACCAAGACAACGGGAACGGCTGGTATTGAACTCGTGTCGCCAATTTCGCAGACGCTGTCTGCGAAATTTGGATCGGCGTCACTTGGTCGGAACTCGCAGACAGCGTCTGCGAAATCGGCCATTGCAGGTAGAATTGGCGCATTTGCTCCAGGTTTCTCTCAGAGAAACCACGACCGAGCCGCGTCTGCAAGTCCCGCGACAGGCGCTTGAGCAATCCGCTCCCATAATCCGCCCTCTCCGCACCGCCCTGCTCATGCTCCACCAAACGCTGACCGACCTGCCAGTACGTCATCGTCAGCACAGCATTAACCGAGCGTGCGGCTATTTGCCTCCCCGTTTCAAGCAGATCAATAACACTCAACAGGAGCGCATCGTAAGCCCGACTGATCTGCTGTGCACCGCCCTTTTTCCCTGGCATTTACCCTCTTCCTGTGCAGCCTAAATCAGGTGCGTTGTCCAGATCCAGAGGTACTGATGACATCCTACCGAACATCCTCCGTTTGGTCGTTCCCAGGAACTGCGAAATGTAAGTTCCTGATTATACGGACCGTCGGAAGGGGTCGCGGTCGCCGCCGCTCCTGCCTTCAATATGCATTCAATCGATCATAAGCATCGTTGTGTGGCGCCTCTTAACAAGATTCCCCAATCCCCCATCTGGTTTTACTGGCCAAGTTAGGGACACCTCAAGAAAGGGACCGCTACCTACGCGAAGGCGGAATCAGTTCACACACGTCATTCGTAATCAGCAAGATAGAACTGGGTGTTACCCCGCCTTCGACAGCGCAGGATCCCCACGTCAATGCCCACCTAAGTCATTGAAACAACTACATCGATTGTCCACAAACGTGCGTACATTTCCGTTTCTTGAGGTATCCCCATGTTGCACATTTTGCCTCCTATTCGGCCAATCTCTTATGTAGAAGTTTTTTCTTGACTGCATACCGCGACTAGCAGATACTCTCCCATAAGACTTGCGTTATGCAGTCTGGAGAAAAACAATATGGCAATTAGAATCGCTGGACGCCGCAGCATCATGCAAGACGACTTCCGTTTCGTGCAAAATCCTTATCGCGTGTCCGAGATCTACAACGTGGATGAACCCGGTACCTACGAGCCGCTGATGTACGGCAAGCAGTTTGACGAGTTCTACACAAAGTTTTTTCTAAATCCACTCAGCAAGGACAACAATCGCCAAGTAATTGGGGCGATATGGTCTAGCTACACCGCGAACCGACTTGGAAAAGGGTATGGAAAATCGATGTTGATGGCCGAAGAATCGAAGAGAATCAACAAGGACTTCGGCGCGAGTAAGCTGAAACACTTCGGCGTAGCCAAAGATGACATCGCCGCAAATCCCTTCGTTTCTGGATACTGCTCTTTCAAGGAAGCAAGCGAGGTTAAATCGTTTCCTGCGGCTCTCCTCGATGCTGTTGCTTTCATTCTGAGATCTGACTGCGGCGAATCGGAAACTGTGCACCAAGTGCTGCGGCGGCGAATCTGCGAAAGGATCGAAGCGGAGGAGAGCTACGAAGGTGAATCCATTCGGCGGGCCCTGGAGGCGGAGGTGCGCCGTCACCGTAGTCTCGCTCTGCAATTGACCCATAAAGAGGTGCGGGCATTTAACGAACATCTCTGCTCCGAGGACACAGAGCAGTTGATCAATCGCATGGCGGAGATCGGGCCGCGAGTTAAAGCTTCACAAGGGTTCAATTTCGTGCACATCTTTAATGTTTTTCTCCGGCTGGCGGGTGTCAACTACGTTACATATTTCGTCGACCAGATCGAGAACTTTGCGAAATACGCTCGGCGGCAGGATCAGAACATCCGGATACTTCGCGAGTCCATCAGCGAGACCTCCCCAACACGCGATATGGCTTCATTCGTGTTCCAGATGCATATCGAAGCACAGCACGCGATCGAGGATTGGTGGGATAACATCGAACACCTTCCGTCCCTGGATCCAAAGAAGAAAATCAATTCAACTCGGATAGTAGATTTGCAGGGACTCGCCAACAAAAAGGAGGCGATCCTTCTCGCCAGCAAATATCACTCCGACAATCGAGTTCCCCGATCGAAGACGCCGAATCCGTTGCACCCATTCAATGAGGACATCATTGAGCAGGTTCGTCGGTCCGAATCAGGAAATCCCCGGCAGTTTTTGCAGAAGCTTGGGGGCATCCTCGATCATGCCGTCAGCGATAACCGCGTAAAACTTGACCTTGCGTACGTCCAACCGTTGCTCGAAGACATCCCTGAAGCGATCAGCGCCGAGGAGGAAGAGGGGGAGTATTCCAATGTCGAGCGCTAAGGGAGAGCTGCTTAAAGCAGCCACGGACTCCATCCCGCGGATTCAATTGCCGGATCTCTTTATCGCTCTCAAGGAGTTTGAGCATGAACCCGTTCGTTCCCTAGAAGAACTGCGTTTGAAGCTGTGCGCCAACCGACAGAAATCGGCAGCTGGGGACCGATATTGGTCCACCGCCCGCGACAACGCGATCGAACTGGAGCGGCTAGGACTGATTTCGGCCACTTCCTTCCCGAAAGATCGGCGCGCCTACGAGTCAATGCGCGACAACAAAACGAAGATCACTGACGAAGGGCATCGGATACTGGAAAAGTTCAACAACAATCGTGCTCAGGCTTACGACGAGTTATTTCGCCGTATGTACGGGATTCACCCTTATCTCCAGGCTTTGGTGAACGTTCTGATGCGCAAACCACTCCATGTCCCTGTCGTGACCTCGGCTAAAGAGCACGTCTCCTCGCGTTATGCATCTGCAAACGCGCTGGTTGAGGATGTAAGCCGCCAGAAGTTCGAGACAGATGGACTGTGTGCGAATCTGAGCCGGAGGATGCAAAGAAATCTTGCGCGAGAGGAACAAGCAGAGATTAATGATGGTGTCTGGAAGCTCCTGCAAGAGTGGGCAGGCCCGGCGACTATGGAGGAGGCGCCTCTGTTCGCCAAGAAGTTCCTTCAGAAACTAAATGATGTCGTCCTGCCTGCGCTCCTCCAATCGGATGGTTTGCACTTCGAATTCAAGACGCATCAAACACTCTGGTCTTTCGGCAACGAATGGAAGCTTTGGGAGTCCACGGCCAAGCACCCTGACTGGGATCTACGAATCGTGTTCAGAACCGCAACAATCGCCTTTTCCCCGAAAGGCGGAAGGATCGAAGGAATCTCGTTTGACTCGGGCTTAGAGAAAACCCGACATCGCTTTCTTGAAAAGCTCTTCGCTGCATACCAGCAACTACAGAAGAAAGGGCGAGGTACTTTCGCTGTTGTTGATGAACTTCGAGCGGTATTCTGCCTAGAAAATGCATGTCAGGAGTCGGTATTCGACCGCCTCGTGAGTGAACATTACGTCGGCTCAGATGAGTTCGAGCTCAATATGGAAATATTCCGAAAGAGTGGCCAGCACAGTCGCCCAATACGCATAGGGAATCGCAACATTGGTCTTATCCGGGTGGTCAAGAGGTGATGTAATCATGGAGGCGATAGCGCACATGCGTTCACTGTACCCGTCATTTCTGTATGACCTGAGCTGGGACATGTTTTCGATTGTCCGCTGTTGGTCATTTCCGACCTGCCGTGGACCAGAGCGAGGCCGGCTCTTTGAGCAAGCGTTCTACCAATATTGTGGCGCGAAGGGGCTACCTCTAAGCGAGACGGCGGGATCCCGAACGCTCAACGGTGTCTATAGTGCCTCAGGATTCCTGCATGAAAGTGACGGCGTGATCGCGACCCCTGAGATCAATATTCACGTCGAGCTTAAACACCTCACCCAACCTGTAGCAAAACTTGATCTAGTGTCGTTTAACCAAAAGGGGCTGGATTTTCTCGCTAGTGAAAACGCCAGGGTACGCAAAAAACCGCTGTTTCGTGTGCTGATTACTGCCACACCTGTCGATACAACTGCAAGGATCTTTGCGGTTCAATGGGGCATAATGCTGATAGAACCGAATCGGCTTCCCCTCCTTTCCATACAATCGCTAGCAAGCCGTGGCAACCGGATCTCTTCGGCAGTTGTTGACCGATCGTGGATCATTTCAGAAGTTCCACGAATCATTGTGCCCTTGCAGAAGCGGGTTAGGCAGCTCGCATCAGCTTTAGAGGGGGGAGGTCCGATCGTCAGTGGAACACGCATTGCACGGATACTGGCAACCCAGGACCGCGAGGGCGAACGATATTGGCGCGCATTGGATCGCACGGACCCTAGCTGGGTTGAAGATCGCTATGACGCCGCATTGGGGCATATCGTCCGGTACGAAGACGGACAAGCACGCGGTCGAACGGATACGGGCGTCGCGGGAGACCCTAAACGAATCCATTGTCAGCCGCTGAGGACCAGATCAACGCCCGCTGGTGTCAGCTTCCATAGAACCATGTCGTAGTACCAAAGGACGACGGAGCATACAAATGCAACCGCTTACATTCCACAACTAGCCCACAGGAATTTTGCCGGCCAGTTTTGATAACAGGCAGCGCCGAACGAGATGGGAGTCCGCCTTGAAGCTTTCACACAAAACGAAGAGGTACGTGGAAACACTTGCTATTGAAGCGCTCGATACGTTTCAGGAGGTCTCGACTATAGCAAAGCAGAACCTCGGTGTTCCTCCAACACCCGCTTCAAATGCTTTCGCTAACATCAACACCTTGACCTCGGCTGCGGCAGTGAAACAGTACAACGACATCTCGCGCGCAAGCCGTGAGGCAAGTGAAATACTCAGGCGCGAACCAGCGGTGGCACGCGTCATAGCGGAGGACAACGACGGACAGCTTCGGACGATCTACATTTGTCGTACGAGTCCTATTCAAAGCGTCCATCAGTTTGCAAGTTATAGAGCCCCGTTGGGCCGCCTCGCCTCTCTGCAAATCGGTGCCAACCTTACTGTTCCGAGTGGCAAGCGGTACAAGCTCGTTGAGAAGGCGTTACTTCACCCAAATGAACTGAGAGAGGGCTGGGATTCCGAGAACACAATATTGAGCTCGGAGGACATTCGCACTCTTACCGTCGACTCATTGAGAGCGGTCCTTGGTACGAGAGCAGAGGTCCCGGAAGAAGATCTAATTGAGCAAATCTTGGCTGCTGAGCGCGTTGAGATGAACCTTATCGAGGGCGTTCGCCGAAGAGTGATAACAAAGATGGCTCTTCGAGACCAGCCGGTTCTCGATCAGTTTCAGGACGAAATATTCCGCCTTCCCCTAAATAAGCGCCTGTTGATCCTCGGCCCTCCGGGTACAGGCAAGACAACGACTCTTATCCGGCGACTTGGGCAGAAACTCGACCAAGAGTTCTTAGATGAGGACGAGAAGGAGTTGGTGACTACGATCAGTCAATCCATGACTACGCCCCATTCGAACTCCTGGTTGATGTTCACCCCGACGGAATTGCTGAAGCAGTACCTGAAAGAGGCTTTTGCAAAGGAGGGAATTGCAGCATCCGACCAGCGAATCAAGACCTGGCAGGACCTCCGACACGATCTTGCGAGGAATGTTGTCGGAGTGCTCAGAACTGGATCAGGCTCTGGTTCCCTTGTCATGAAGGAATCATTGCCGAGCATCACGAAATCGGCAATCTTGGATTCCACTCACTGGTTCGAAGACTTTGACGCTTGGCAGCGTTCTGCCTATTTAGATCGCTTGAAGAACTCTGGTAGAGCTCTGAAAGATGATGGGGACGCTCAAATTGCGCAACTAGGAGCCCGACTGTTCACCGTAGCAGAGCGATCTGGGCAGGATGGGATTGCAGCCACTTTCGAAGCTCTAGCTCAATTTGTTGACCTAACGCGAGGTGCGCTCGCTCAGCTCCGACAGAAAAGCGATGCAATTCTTAAAGCCGAATTGAACCGCCAGCTGAATCGCGATCGAGATTTTCTCGCCGAGCTGTCCGATTTCATCAAGGACCTGAAGTCTAAAGACCTGAAGTCTAGTGAGACCGAAGATGAAGCCGATGAATTAGAAGCTGAAGAAGATGAGGAAGCTGCGAGATCAAAAAATGATACGGCATTGGCAATGAGTGCGTATCTGACAGCTGTGCGGGCCTCGGCTCGCGCAACCGTCTCTCGCCGCATGCCGAAAAGGAATTCGGCCAACGCAAGAATCCTTAACTGGCTTGGTTCCCGAGTCATGAGCGATGACCAGCTTCGGGAAGTTGGCACGATCCTAGTCCCGCAAGCGCACATCCGCTCCTTCGTAAACCCAGTAAAGCGCTATCTGGATGGGATGCCCAGCCGGTATCGGGCCTATCGTGGGATTCGGCGCGAAGAGAAGTCCTGGTACACCGAGACAGAAGTTCCGACCGTCGATGTACATCCGCTAGAGGTAGATATTGTACTCCTAGCAATTCTGAAGAGCGCTGGAGAATTGCTCAGTCGGTCTGAGATTGTCCGCGGGATAGATTCCACGATGTGGGCACAGCTGAAGAACGCTCTGGACCAATATAGGACACAGATTGTAGTAGATGAAGCGACTGACTTCTCACCCATTCAGCTTGCATGTATGTACAGTCTTGCTCATCCGCGCAGTCGGTCGTTTTTCGCTTGCGGCGATTTCAATCAGCGCTTGACTACTTGGGGAACACGAACATCGGACGAAATGCGCTGGGTCTGCCCGGACATGGAGACTCGTGAAGTCAATATCGGATATAGGCAAACTCGCCAGTTAAATGAGCTCTCCTCTGCCATTATTGAATTAACCGGAGGGACCAAACCCCAACTTAAATTGCCGCCTGATGTTGACAACGACGGTGTGGCTCCCGCGCTGCTAGAGACTTCGACCGGGAAATCTCGTATTGACTGGTTAGCGGCGCGTATCCTCGAAATTGAAAACCTTGTTCGTCAGCTTCCTTCCATTGCGATCTTCGTTCCCTCTGAAGCTGAGGTACAGCCCGTTGCCGAAGCCCTGAATAGGGAATTGCAGGAACAGAATTTTCGAGTTGTACCGTGCCCGAATGGCCAAGTCGTAGGCCACCAGAATGAGGTTCGTGTTTTTGATGTCCAACACATAAAGGGACTCGAATTCGAGGCTGTGTTTTTTACGGACCTAGATCGCCTCGCCGCCGACAAAGCGGACCTCTTCTCCGGTTACCTGTACGTTGGCTCAACGCGCGCCGCAACCTATCTGGGTATCACCTGCAAGCAATCGCTACCGCTTATTCTGAAACCAATAAGGAAGACATTCGTATCAGAGTGGCAGTCATAATTCGAGACGGCGCGCGCTGATTTTCAACAGATAGCCGATCGATGGGTCGATGTGATCCCGTGTGACTTCGACGAAGGAGCGGAGTCTTCAGTCCGGCGTGCGGAGGTTTTCGGTTGGATCTGGGTCAATACCCCGAAATCCAATTGAATTTGCTTAACGGCCTGGCACGATCCGCTACGGCATTTGGGGAACCATCTGCAACTCAAGCTTAAGCTGCTCGATAGGTTCCAGCGGAAACACTGCCTTCCGGTAGGCGCGCGACATCAACTGCGGTGCTTCCGGGTGATCGGTTGCGTGAATCATGAAGAACATGACGGCGCCTCCATCACGTCTTTCCAGAATAGGCCAAGGCTTCACGGATTGGTAACCAAGCCTGACGACATCCTCGATATAAGCGTCAGGCACCCACACGGCGGAGGTGTTTCATCTGAGAACAGATAACGCATTCAAACCCGCGATGGGTTAGCGAAGTTCCAGACTTGCACAACCATGTCGGCTAGGTGAGCAGCCCGATCCAGGATTGTCGTTTCGTCCCACTTGCTATATTTGGAGGCGATTTCATTGGTCATTACGACCTGTGAAGCTGCATACTTCGGCTGTTTGATGTGATACTCAAAGTTGTCTACCTTCTTGTTCGCTCGCTTGCCAAAGATTGTAAGATTTCCGATATGCCACGTAAGTGGTTCTAGCTTTTCTTGATTCGCTTTTCCTCCCCACTCATTTTCCGCTGGGTGTTGGGGATAGATATGCTCAATGTTCGTCTCCCCAACTACAACCTGCTTTTGAGGGTCTTGTATAAAATTAGCAAGCCTTTTCATAACGTACTTGGCATCAGACGGGTCTAGAACTGTCGTTTCCTTAGCTACGGCGCTTTTCACGGCAGGATCATCTGGAGCGTTAATAGCAAGTGCGGCTTTAACGTCGGCGGCAGCCTGCTTTGACCCAGCTTTATCACTCTCGTCTTTCACCGCACTGCGTACTGTTCTCGCAAGATCAAATAGCAAGTCCTCCATGCCAGCCGAATCCTTGTTAGCAAATATCGAATACCGCGTAATGAACACCAAGAGGTATTTGGCGATGCTAACAAAATCCGCTGTTTGGAGAACCAAATAAGAAGATAGAAGTAGTGGTACTGCGGGTTTAAAGCTGAGTCTCGCGCATCAGAGCGCGTACGTAAGGAAACACCTCCGGTGGCAATTCTTTTTCATCTGCCGCAACAAGGTCTATGTAGTCGTCACACTCGTTCCCGCACAATTTGGCGAAATCCAGACTGGATAGTTGATTCTTTTCTATGTGTTTCTTCAACGCTGTAAAAAGGTCATCTTGCTTAAGATCGCCATATTTTGAGACCCACATTGCCCGCAGAAAATCGTGGATATCGTGTGTCCCCATCTTTTGAATCATCTGCGTCCAGATGCTACGAATTTCTTTCCGGTCACTGTCTGGGGCTGTCTCCATGAGGAAGCTCAGCAATAGATCAGGAGGCGAAAGCCTGAGTCCGCGATCATTCAACGTCGCAAATATTTTGAATGCGGCTTCCCTTGAGTTAACTGGAATTCGGGCCGTTATGAGGTCGCTAATCAACGTCTGCTTTATTTCACGGAGCACTTTCAGAGCTTTAATCGAATCCATCTGCGAGTCAATGGTTCCTCCGATAACTGCGATTACTTTTTCCCGCAAGATGTCTCGCGCGGTCTTGATATTGCGGTGCGCGAGATATTTCGGCTTTGTCTTTACTGGTGGGTCCTGTTGGATTGTGTCTCTAAAGTACGATAGATCCGTATCCCCCATTTCGAGAGAGTATTCGCCGTCTTCATTGCGGATAAATTGCAATTGCAAGGTGGCGGCAAAATCGCCCCCCCGCCTGAGTTCCGGTCTGGACGCCAATCTCCCTTGCTATATCGCGGATAACGCTAAACAGGATGGTCGTAGTAGCGAGACGCTGCTGTCCATCAAGTAGCCATATTATGCCTGCTTTTGCGTCTAGCTGCGTGACTATCGGCCCAAAGAAGTGTGGATCGGCCCCCAGAACTTTACTCGCTTCTCGTTGCTTATCCACATCTGCCCAAAAGGCTTCTACATGCTTTTTCTTCCACATGTAGCCACGCTGAAAAGTTGGGATAACGATACGTTCGCGAGAGAGTGATTGCGTGGATAGTAGGTTGCCAATCTTTGCTGGACTGGAACCAAAGGCTTCGGACACAGGCTTGACCTCCAAATCTAGGTAGGGCATTATGCACCTTCGCCACGCCGATAGTCATCCCCTTCCGTCTGGTGCACTAAACGGTAGCTGGCCCCATCAATGCAGCAAGTAAACTTATTTGCGATGGCAGGAATCCCACAAAAGCACGATCCGGGCGGCAAGGTTCGACTGGCGTTAAGCTGTGATGTAAAAAGCTCCGCCTTATTCGGCGGCCCGGATGACTGCTACCGCTACCGACTCGTCAGAACATGGGACGAGACAAAGCCCCATGCCATGTTCATCATGATGAACCCGAGCACCGCGGATCCAATGGTCGACGATCCCACCGTGGCGAAATGCGGCCGCTTTGCGAGGGCATGGGAATATGGCGGCATCTACGTCGGCAACACATTCGCGTACCGTGCCACCGACAAAAAGCGCCTGAGGCTTATCGCCGACCCTGTCGGCCCAGATAATGACAAGCACCTGATCGCAATGGCAAAGCTTGCCGCAATCGTCATATTTGCCTACGGCCAGCCGGGTCAGAAAACGCTTAAGGCGAGAGGCGCACTCCTCGCCAAGATCTTCATCGACAGGGGCATCAAGCCGCACGTCCTCAAACTCGCCAATGACGGAACGCCGTGTCACCCGCTCTATCTCCGTGAAACTCTTAAACTCGTCGTATGGAAGTTGTAGAACCGTCGAACCCCCTCCTCGGGGTTGCCGCCGCTTTTCCCCCTAGCAGAAGAGACCAACACACCGATTCCAATATTCCAATCGCAAATAGCGATGTATCGTAGTCGCAAATAATTATGTTCGAGATGCCCTCAGTCGCACTTAAAAATGGAATTGACATCCAGAGTTGGGATTATCCCCACCGCCCCTCCCGTTAGCCCAACTCGACATCGAGCCTTCATTCAAACACCAGCGCATCGTTGACTGCATTCTTCAGATTCTGTTCAGACCCCAAGTACCGTTCCGTCGTCAGGATCGACTCGTGCCCCAGCAGAAACTGAATGTGTTCCAGTTCCCCGCCCTTCGATCGGCATACCCCTTTCCCCATTCGGTGTTCTTTGCCGAAGGCGTCTTCTCTCCATTTTGTTCTCCACTCAACCCGCGCTTGACAGGACCGGCGTTATTCCAGCGGTGCTCCCTGTCAAGGGTCTGCGATGAACGCGGGAGTGCCCGCGCCCTTGACATGTCCGCGCCGCTGAACGCCTCCGAACCGTCGCGGGTTTCGCGAAGACAAAAATTGTTTTTGAAGGAGAATACGATGCAAGACACCCCCGAAAGAAAAGACGTTTACAGCCGTATCACAACGCAGATCGTGGAGCACCTGAAGAAAGGCGTCCGCCCGTGGATACGTCCCTGGAATGCCGAACATGCCGCCGGAAGGATTACGCGTCCTTTGCGTCACAATGGACAGCCCTACTCCGGTATCAACGTCCTGTCCCTCTGGATGTCCGCTTTGGCCCAGAATTTCACAGCGCCCATCTGGATGACATACCGCCAGGCTAGCGAGTTAAACGCCCATGTCAGGAAGGGCGAGAAAGGCTCGCTTGTGGTCTATGCCAATGCCATCACCCGCACCGAGCGCGACGAAAAGAGCGGCGAGGATGTCGAGCACGAAATCCCTTACATGAAAGGCTATACGGTTTTCAACGTCGAGCAGATCGAAGGCCTGCCGGAAATCTTCGATGCAAAAGCGACCCCTACTCGCGATCCCATTGCGCGCATTGAACATGCCGAGACGTTTTTCGCTAGCCTTGACGCAACGATCAAGCATGGCGGAAATCATGCCTACTACGCGCAGGAGTTGGATTACGTGCAGATGCCGCCCTTTGAAGCCTTCCGCGATGCCGAGTCCTACTACGCCACCCTCGCCCATGAATTGACGCACTGGACAAAGCATCCGCTGCGTCTTGACCGTGACTTCGGCCGCAAGAGCTACGGCGATGAAGGCTACAGCCGCGAGGAACTTGTTGCCGAACTGGGCTCTGCGTTTCTATGCGCCGACCTCGAATTGCGCCAGGAGCCGCGCGAAGACAACGCCGCCTATATTGCGAATTGGCTCGAAGTCCTCAAGAACGACAATCGCGCCATTTTCACGGCAGCCGCCCACGCCCAAAGAGCCGCGGATTATCTCAACCAGAAAGCCGCTGCGCAGGCCCCGGAGGCCTGCGCAGCCTGATCCTTAGGTTTTCGGAATCACTCCGACCGGTTTAGAAAAAACATGTCAGTTTTTCTAAATGCAGGGAGGGCTCAAATCACCCAACTATCACTATGCCTTGCCCTTGCTCAAATCCGTCCGGCGCTCTGGTTGGACGCAACCGGGTGTATACTTCCGAATCATTGGAAGGCCAGTAACTGGATCATTTCACCGGAAAGGATCGCCCACTATGGCCCACCAGCAGCGTAGCTGCAAAAAATTACTCTAAGGTGCCTCTTTTAGGCGCTCTTAGAGTCCGAAAATGCCTCAAAACTGCCTTCCAGTCCAAATTTCACGTTTTGTTGCGTACAA
>Ga0075029_100000504_pt1 | contig 22331 bp, 14 predicted proteins | sample LitLauG_LLR_2013_FD_71391 | JGI IMG/M metagenome (GOLD analysis project Ga0075029, IMG submission 71391) | Freshwater sediment microbial communities from North America - Little Laurel Run_MetaG_LLR_2013 | ecosystem: Environmental > Aquatic > Freshwater > Creek > Sediment | place: USA... | reverse complement strand
GGTGCTTCTTAAAGCCCGCGTAGGAAACTGGTCAGGGCGCGCTTACTGGAACAAGCAACTGTTGTCTCCGCCCAGCGGATGAACACGCATAGCAATGTCTCAAACCGTTTTCCAGGCGCCCTTCGCTCGGGATTTAATTATCTGCAAACAGCGGGGGTACAGCCGAGGTGAACTCGTTGATTTCACAGCCGTGTACGCGGGGGAAATTTTCATAGCATCGCGAGCCCGATCTTACGGTCTGCGGCGATGCCGAGGAGGCCGGATCGGCGCTACGCCTCATCGCGGCGATGAAGCCCGACCTGGTGGTCGTGGATATCTCTCTCAGTGGACCGGACGGCCTCGATCTGCTCAAGAATATTCGGGCGCGCGATCCGCATTTGCCGGTTCTGATTCTCTCGATGCTGGACGAATCGCTTTACGCGGAACGGGCGCTGCGCGCCGGGGCCAACGGTTGCATCATGAAGCAGGAGGCCACGGAGAAGGTGTTGGTGGCCATTCGCCGGATTCTGGGCGGCGAAGTCTCTGTCAGTGACCGCATGGCCAACAAGATGCTGCTTCGGTTCGTGGGCGACGCGCCAGCGCAAGACAAGTCTCCCATCGCCGGCCTTACCGACCGCGAGCTGGCGGTCTTCCGGCTGATTGGGGAAGGGCACGGAACACGCCAGATCGCCGAAGCGCTCCACATCAGTGTGAAGACCGTGGAGTCGTACCAGGCTCACATCGAGGATAAGCTGTCGCTCAAGAACTCCCGTGAACTCGTGCAGCGCGCGATTCAATGGACGATCGGCGAAAAATCCACCCCGGCGTAGCGCCAGTGCCGTTCCATTGACCAATTGAGGCTAGCGCCAATACTGTTCACTTAACGATAAGGGTGGGCCATCACTCATACGTGCCCATGGCTCTACAATCTGCTCTGTACGAGTGGCGCGTGATCGGACCGGAGACGCAGAACCATCACTGCGGGCAGATCAACGCGTCGGCGACTACACGGCCAAGTGGCCCGGATGACAGTTTCTGATAACTGCCGTTTACCAACAGGTAGCTTCTGCACGGTCGCCGTAACTGTTGAACCGAAAAGGGGGTCAAACGCGCTTGGTTTAGCTCTTTTCCAGGCTTCCTGCTAGCAGCTAGCCAAGTTGATCGAGGCCGCGCCGTAGGCGGGGTGAATTTCGGGCTCCCACTCGCACGCCTTCATATTGCCCACTTCTGCCCGACGGAGCAGACGGCGCCCGCTGTCCGCCTTCAACAGCCGCCGATTTCCCGCAGCAACCAGGTTCGCGCCAGGCGCCAATCGCGCAGAACCGTCTGCTCGGAGATTTTGAGGACCTCCGCAGTTTCCTCCACCGACAGGCCACCGAAGAAGCGCAATTCGATGACTTGCACCTTCCTTTGATCGATCTTGGCAAGAGCCTGCAAGGCATCGTCGATTGCCAGCAGTTCGCGATCCCGGTTGGACGAAAGATCGGGGATCTGGTCGAAATCCACGCGCTCCGCCGCGCCTCCCCGCTTCAGGCGATGGCGGGTGCGGGCGGCATCCACCAGGATGTGCCGCATCGTCTGCGCGGCGATGGCAAAGAAATGGGCGCGGTCCTTCCAATCCGCTATGGAGGCGTCCGCCAGCCGCAGCCACGCCTCGTGGACCAGCGCGGTGGTCTGGAGAGTGTGGCCGTGACGCTCGTTCTTCATGTAGTTGTGTGCGCGCCGGTGGAGTTCGGCGTAGATCTTTGGCGTCAGTTGCTCCAGGGCAGCCGGATTTCCCACTGCCCACTCCCGCAGCAGGCGGGTAAAATCGGCGGATTCCTGGCGGTGCGTCATCCCTGCCCTCGCAGTATACGCCCCCCGAAAAAAAACTTTCGTGACGTTATAGTTCCTTCCGCGCGCTGTCGCTTACCCGGTGTCTCGGGAGGCGCGTATGAGGATTCAAGCTACGGTGGCGATGATGATGGCGATGGCGGCCAACGGGTGGAGCGGAGAAAAGATCCGGGTTTACATTGCTGGCGGCAACATCAGTTCTGCCGTGCTGTCCGGCGCGGAGAACACTGCCTCGCGCATGTTTGCGACGGCCGGCGTGCAGATCGCCTGGCGGTTCGGAGCACCTCCTCCCGCGGAAAGCGCCGGCGAGCAACCGGCTATTGCGGTCGATTTCCCGGAGCATCCGGCGCCCAATGACCACCCCGGCGCTATGGCCTATGCGCGGCCGTACGAAGGCATCCATATCGTGGTGCTCTATGACCGCATGCAGAAGGTTCAGGGCCGCTTACGGCCTGTGCTCCTGGGGCATGTGCTGGCCCACGAGTTGGCGCACGTGCTGGAGGGAGTCCCGCACCACTCCGCAACGGGCGTCATGAAAGCGCATTGGGATTTGAACGATTACAACCATATGCTGGTGGCGCCCCTGGCGTTCGAGGCGGAAGATCTCGATATGATCCAGCGCGGAATCCAGGCGCGGGAAGCGCGCACCAGGTCAGGTTCGATTGCGGCAGCCGAGACTCGCGAGCCCGACCTCCGTCTCACGGTACGCCTGATGAATTATGTCAACCTACCGGTCAACACGCGCCGCAAACTCGTGGAGAACGCCGGGCACGTTCTGGGCCAGGCCGGCATCGCCATCGACTTTGTGGAGTGCGGCAACGGCGGCGTGGCGACCGGCGATCCGCGCTGCAACAGAACGCTCGGTCCGAGGGACCTGGTCCTGCGGATCCTCGATCCGAAGTTCCGGTGGAAGGGCGAGGAACTCGGCTACGCAGCCGCAGGGCCGGAGGGGGGCGCCTACATTACCGTCTTCCTCAATCCGCGGCAGCCGGAAGCGAGGGCCACCGATCTCAGCGACGGCGCCCTCCTTGGCCATGCGGTGGCTCACGAGATCGGACACTTGCTGCTGGGTGCCAACGCCCATTCCTCGTACGGTATCCGGCCGGTGTGGCGGCGCAGGGACGAGAACAGCATTGCGATCGGCCACCTGCTGTTCGACGGCGAGCAGGCCAGGCGGATGCACGTGGCGTTGATGACGCGGCAATAGGGACCTTGGCATCTCGGCTCTACTCGCGCGATCTTGTGCTGGCCAGGCCGGTCTCTGATCCTCGAATGTGTGAGTTATCCCCAATTGCGCGGTACGTTGAGTGAGTCTGTAAAGAGAGCTGTGGTTCATCGGAAGTTTTCAATCGTCATCAGATGGACTAGAATTGCCCGAATGATATAATCTCAGCCACTTCCATGCTATGAATCGCGAACAGTGGAACCAGGTGGAAGAGCTTTACCACGCCGCCCTCGAGCAGCCCGCCGCGCAGCGTGCGGCATTCCTGAAATCGGCGTGCGCGGATGAAGCACTCCGCCGCGAAGTGGAGTCGCTGCTGGCCTCGGAACGGGAGGATGACACCGTTCTCGACCATCCGGCCTGGGAACGCCAGCTATCGCCTGGAGAGCGCATCGGCCCCTACGAGGTGCTCTCGCGCATCGGGGCCGGCGGCATGGGTGAGGTTTGGAAGGCACGGGATACGCGGCTGGGGCGGGATGTCGCGCTCAAGGTGACCACCATCCGGTTCTCCGATCGCTTCAAGCGCGAGGCCCGCGCGATCGCCGCGCTGAATCACCCCCACATCTGCACGCTATTCGACGTGGGGTCCGATTGCCTGGTAATGGAGTACCTGGAGGGCAACCCGGTCCAGGGGCCGTTACCGCTGGACCAGGTGCTGCAATTGGGCGCGCAGATTGCCGATGCACTGAGCGCGGCGCATCGCAAGGGGATCATCCATCGGGATTTGAAGCCGGCGAATATTCTGCTGACGGGGCGAGCAGGGCACTGGGAGGTCAAGCTGCTGGATTTCGGTCTGGCCAAGATCGACCGGGCAATTACGGAGGACACCGCGGCCACCGCGTCTCTTACGGAATCGCGAGAGGGGCAGGTTCTTGGCACGCTGCAATACATGTCGCCGGAGCAATTGCAGGGGAAGGAAGTGGATGCGCGGAGCGACATTTTTTCGCTGGGATGCGTGCTCTACGAACTGCTGACGGGGCGGCGAGCGTTCGAGGGAAAGGATGCAGCCAGCATCACCGCGTCGATTTTGAAAGAGGAACCGCAGCCGCTGACGGCGTCGCTGGCTTCCGGGGCGTTCGCGCGGCTGGTGAGCAAGTGCCTGGCGAAAGACCCGGATGACCGGTGGCAATCGGCAAGCGACCTGCGCGACGAACTGTTGTGGATTGCGTCTGGCGGGGCACAAGCCGTCCCGATGCCATCGGTATCTGCAGCAAGGCGTTCGTGGCGATGGGCTGCGGCCGGCGGAATCGGGATGGTATTCCTGCTGATGGTGGGCCTAGTGGTGTTCGACGTGTTTCGGCCGAAGGCACCGCCAATAGATGCGATCCGTTCATCTTTACTGGCGCCCGAGGGACACTTTTTCGAACGGGGAGATTTCGCGGTTTCCCCGGACGGAAAGCGCCTGGCTTTCAGCGCCGCGGCGGCGGATGGAAGCGACCGATTGTGGATTCGCACCTTCGCGGCGGCCCAGGCGGAAGAGTTTAATGGCACTGAGGGGGCGATCCACCCTTTCTGGTCGCCGGACAGTCGGAGGATCGGATTTTTTGCTGGCGGCAAGCTAAAGGTGCTGGATGTGTCGAGCGGTGCCGTGCGGATCGTCTGCGATGCGCCATCGAGCCATTCGGGAGGCGCGTGGAATCGCCGCGGAACCATTGTGTTCGCACCTTTGATCGCCGGCCCCCTTTATCGGGTCGCTGAAACGGGCGGGACACCTGTGCCCGTGACAGGTTCGCCGAAAGAAAACGGGCAGAACCACTGCTGGCCGTTCTTCCTGCCAGACGGGGTGCATTTCCTCTACACAGTGGATCGCCACGTGCTCGGCGGCCGGCAGCGAAATGGCCTTTACGTAGGTTCGGTGGAGGGGGGCGAGTCTAAACTTATCACCGGGGAGGTGCGATCCAACGCAGTGTACATGGCGGGGTACCTGCTTTATGGGGGAAACCGGGGGCTGCGGGCGCAGCCGTTCGATGCAGACCATCTGCAAGTGAAGGGGCGGCCAATCTCATTGGCCGAGCAGGAATTACAGGAGGACTCGGCGTTTTCGCACTCGGAGTTTTCGGTGTCGGAAACCGGAGTGTTGGTGTTTCAATCGATCGCGGATTTGTTTCTGCAGTTGACGTGGTTCGACCGTACCGGCAAAGAACTGGGCACCATTGCCGGATCGAGCTACTGGGAACCACGGCTGTCGCGTGACGGACGGGTGTTGGCAGTGGCATCCGACGACGGGCACAACGGGAAGTACTTTGTGCGGGTGCTGGATTTAGTCCGGGGAACATCGGCACGGCTTACAGACGGCGGCGCCGAGGGCAGCCCCGCATGGTCGGCGGACGGGAAATTGATTACATACGAGTCGGCGGCAGGGGAGATGTCGAGCGTGCGGGAAGCGGCGATGGACGGATCGGCACCGCAGCGGGAGTTGTTTCAGGCGAAAGGGAACGTCATGCATCTGGACTGGTCGGTAAGTGGGCAGTTGATCTACGCGGATTTTTTCGAGGGCCTTCCTGTGTTGCAGCTCTATACCAGGGCGGGCGGAGAGACGACGCGGCTGATGCTCGGAGCGGAGCCTCGGTTCTCCCCGGACGGCAAGTGGTTAGCGTATGCGGAATCGGGCGGAGGAGCGGTGTTCGTGCAGCCCGTTACGGGGCCTGGGGGAAGGATTAACTTGTCGACCGGCGACGGAGCACAACCGGTCTGGTCGCGCAACGGGCGAGAGGTGTTCTACATCGCTCCGGATCGGAAGCTGATGGTGGTGGAGTTCGACGCGGCGAGGGGTTCGGCGGGAGCGCCCCGAGTGTTGTTCCAGACCCGGATTGTCGCATCGAACTACGTTGGGACGCAGTACGATGTGGGGCCGGATGGGCGGTTTCTGATTAACTCAGTGCCAGCGAATTACTCGTCTGCCTTGACTGTCGTTACGGACTGGACGGCACAGTTGCGGCGGTAGACCCCGTCGACCAGCCTGGAGAGCGCTTATTGTAGAAGCGGATCATATTGAGTCACGGTGCAGCCCCTTCCCCTCGTTCGCGACGGCGATAAGGTGGCCGCGAAGTGGCGTTATCGTAGAATGACCCGCCCGGCACTTGGCCGCGTCACGCCTGACCCACGGAAGTGGCATGTCCGCCGTCCGCTCGCGCTCCGAGCGAATCGTCGCCGACTCGTACATTGTCCCAAACGGCGATCTGGGAGGTGTAGGGCGGCGCTCCTTAACTGAACGGCATTGAGGCTAGCGCTTCGGCACGAACGCCAGCAGCCGCCGCGGATTGTCGTCCAATATTCCACGCAGCGTCTTTTCGTCGACCCCGGCCTCCCGCACTTTCGGCGCGAACACGGTGACGGCCTTCGCGTAACCCGGGCCGCTGTTGCGTTTGAGTTGGCTGCCGCCGATGCTGAAATCGGACGAGAACAGCAGGTTCTCCGCGTACCCGGCTTCCAGCATGGCCATGACCATTTTCACCTGCATGACATCGCCCGGACCGCCCTGACGGTCGAAACCCACAAACGCCCCGCGTTTCGCGATCTCCTTCGGCGCTGCGGCCGCGGCATCGTTCAGTCCGCCCACGTGGCCGATCGCCACGCGCGCGGGCTTGACTCCGGCCGACTCCAACAGGTCAAGCTGCTCCAGCGCGCCCTTGCCGAAGTTCGTATGTGTCACGATGGCCAGGTTCGTTGCCCGATGGGCTTTAGCCACCGCACGGAATACCTTCCGCTCGTCCGCCGTCATCACATCCCAGGTGCCGATCTCGCCCAGCACTCCGACCGGCTGCGTCTTCGCCTGCCGGATCAATTCCCGGGCAATCCGGTCTTCGCTCCAGGCGGCAATCTCCGGCGGATAGAAAGGCTGTGCGTAGTAACCGCAGCCGGCCACGATCGGCAATCCGGACTGGCTCGAAATCCGCTTGAGGAAGTCTAAATCGCGTCCCATGTCCGGATGGCCTTGATCCACGATGCAGGCTACGCCGTTCTTGGCGGCAGCGCTCATCTCCTCCGTCATCAGTTCGGCGTCCTGCATGAAGTAGGGTTGTGGGGCCGGCGCGGGTGGTGGTGGCGCTCCGCGTCCGGCGCCGGGATTGCCTTGGGACCGTCCCGCGAGCGCGCGCGCCAGCGCAATCCACCTCGGGATGAAATCGGCATCCAGCGACATGTGTTCGTGGAACAGCGTCGCGCCGCCGCCGAGCGCCTCGGGAGGCAGGTCTTTCAAAACGGTGCGGATCACGGCCCCCTTCGGAAACCGGGACGCGGCAGCGCCCGAGTCCGGCCACGCCGCGGCCGAGAGTCCGGCGCCCATCCACTTGAGTACGTCTCGTCGCATGAGCATATTTCCCCGCCGTCCGCCAGCCATGATACCTTCAGTACATAAGGGCTCGCATCATTACTCTACGGATCTCCCTGGCCATCAGTCTGACGATGCTTGCCTGGCAAATCCCGTCTCAGGCGGCGGTCTATGGCAGCATCGGCGGCATCGTTACCGATCAGAGCGGGTCTGTAGTCCCAGGCGCGAAGCTGATCCTCACCAACACGGCACAAGGCATTCCGTACCAGGCGAGCACGGACACCAGGGGCGCTTATTCCTTTCCCAGCGTTCCGGTTGGCCGTTACGACCTGGCGGTCGAAGTGGGCGGCTTTGCGCCGTATCGCCGCACCGGCCTGGTGGTCGATCTCAACAGCGCCTTGCATGTCGATCTGACCCTGCAAGTGGCCGGAAGACAAGACGCGGTCACGGTCACCGTAGTGAATCCCGTTTCCGTGGAAACCGTCAGCACCCAACTCGGGGCAGTGGTCACGGGCAGGTCAATGACCGCCGTCGCCCTCAATGGCCGCAGCTTTACCGATCTGCTCGGCTTGCGGCCCGGCATTGTGCCGGTCAGCACTCAGCAACCCGACTCCATCGTGATGGCCGGCGTAACCGTCGCCATCGCGCCCTCCGGCAGCCTGAATCCGGGCAACCAATCCATCAGCGGCCAGCGCGAAGACGCCAACGGCTTCATGGTGAATGGCGGTGACGTCAAGGAACTCATGAATGGCGGCACCTCCATCGTTCCCAATCTCGATTCGATCGCCGAGTTCCGCATCCTCACCAACAACTTCGATGCCGAGTACGGCAACTCCAGCGGCGGCATCGTCAACGTAGTCACCAACTCCGGAAGCAACCAGTTGCATGGCGGCGCTTTTGAATTTCTACGCAATACCTCGCTCGACGCCCGCAATTTTTTTTCGCCGGAGCGCAGCTTCTACAGACAAAATCAGTTCGGCGTCCTGGCCGGCGGACCCATCCGGAAGAACCGGATATTCTTCTTCGGCGACTATCAGGGCACCCGGCAGCGGCAAGGCATCGATACCGGGCTGTTCCCGGTCCCGTCGCTCGCCGATCGCGCCGGTAATCTCTCCGACCGGGCCGGCTCCCTCACCGGCGCCGTCGGCGGACCGTACCTGGCCGGCCTGCTCTCGCAGAGACTCGGCTATGCCGTCTCCGCCAACGAGCCTTACTACACCCCCGGCTGCGCCTCCACCAGCACCTGCGTGTTTCCCAATGCCATCATTCCGCAGCGTGCCTGGTCTGAGCCGGTACGGCATCTCCTTCCGTACATTCCCGCTCCGTCGGTCGGAGACGGTGCCTTCGCCACCGCGTCCGTGGGCAAAGTCCTGCGCGATGACAAATCGAGCCTCCGCGTTGACGGAAACAGCCAGCGCTGGGGCTTGCTTTCCACGTACTATTTTTTGGACGACTACAACCTGAACAACCCCTATCCCACCGGCCAGGGAGGCGCCACCGTTCCCGGTTTTGCCGCGCTCGACCTGGGGCGGTCCCAGTTGATCAGTCTCGGCCATACCAGGATCTTCAGCGCCCACACCGTGAACGAGCTCCGGTTCAGTTACATGCGAACTTCCAACAACGTCGGCCAGCCGTCGGGGGGTGTCGGGCCGAGCCTCGCTTCCCAGGGATTTGTCACCGGGCCGGGGACCCCTGGCATTGCGGTGCTCGCACCCCGCATCGAAGGAATCGAGAACATCCGCTTCAATTCCTTCGTCATCGGTACCCCCATCACCAATCTGACTCAGGCCAACAATACTTTCTCGTGGAGCGATCACCTCTCCCGCGTCTCGGGCAACCACAACCTCAAAACCGGCTTTCAGGTCAGCCTCGAACAGGTCAACGTCAATCCCAATGCCACCTTCAACGGCTCCTTCCTCTTCTCCGGATCGGAAACCGGCTCCGACTTCGCCGACTTTCTAATCGGGGTAGCCAGCAATTACAACCAGGCCGACTCCGGCCCCTACTATGGCCGTCACAAGTATGCGGCCGGGTTCGTGCAAGATAGCTGGCGTGCCCGGGCGAATCTCACATTCAATCTCGGAGTCCGTTGGGATCTGATGCAATACTGGTCGGAGAAATACAACCAGATACCGACCTTCAATCCGGGCGAGCAGTCGAAAGTTTACCCGACCGCGCCAGTCAGCCTGGTTTACCCAACCGACCCCGGAATCCCGAATACTCTGGTGCCCCAGAGCAACCGCTTTTCCCCGCGCCTGGGTGTGGCTTGGTCTCCAGGCTGGACAAGCGGCCTGCCCCGGCGCGTCACCGGCGGACCCGGCAAGACCAGCGTCCGCGCAGGTTACGGCATCTTCTATTCCGTGATTCAGGGCAATACCATCGGCATCGACGAACCGCAGCCCCCTTATGGCCTGAGTTATACCAGCTCCGGCCGGCCGCTGTTCGCAACCCCATTTATCAATTCGGCTGATGGCGCTGTCCACGTGAATCCGTTTCCGCTTACCTTGCCGCCATTGGGCGCTTCCGCGCAGCACCCTAACTCGTCGATCGACTACTCACCGTACCTGCCTCAGGCCGGGATGACGGCGCCGCCGCCCTGGAACACCTACCCCTATAACGAAAATTACTTCTTTTCCATCGAGAGGCAGTTGAGTACTAACACGGTTCTGAACTTGAGCTATGTCGGTTCTCAGGCTCATCATCTACTCGTCGTATATTCCGCCAATCCTGGAAACCCCGCGCTTTGTCTTGCTCTAAGTCATCCTGCGGCGGTCGCTCCAGGCACGCCGGCCTGCGGGCCATTTGGTGAGGATACGGCTTATGTCACCGCCACTGGCCAGGTTCTTCAAGGTACGCGCTCGCCTTTGGGGTCTAACTTTGCCAATGATGACTATGACGCCAGCATCGGTAACTCGAATTACAATTCCTTTCAGGCCGGTCTTCGACACTCGAGCAGGCGCCTCGACTTTACTCTTGCTTACACCTTCTCTAAGTCGATCGACCAGGCTTCAAGTCTAGCCGATCCCATAGATCCGTTCAACTTCCGCCTGACCCGTGCGCTCTCCGCCTGGGACCTTCGGCATAGCCTGCAGGCGACGTATAGCTATCCGCTCCCCCTCGATCGCCTTGGCCGTCGTACCAGGGCCCTGACGCGGGGATGGTCGATTTCCGGAATCGCCCGTGCCAGCACCGGCTTTCCGGTCACCATCTCCAGTGATGGCGATCGATCCCTGGAAGGGAGCCTGCCGAATGGTGTGAATAACCGGAGTTTGGACCGGCCGGATTTCACGCCCGGTCCTTTGCAAATCAACCGCGATCCGCGCACCGGCTTGCCCTATTTCAATACGTCACTGTTCAGCCCGAACGCTCTGGGAACTCCCGGGACGGCCTCGCGCCGTTCCTTCTACGGACCCGGCGCGATCGATTTCGACCTCGCCCTGCGCCGGTACTTTAAATTCACGGATACCCGGGCCGTCGAGTTCCGTTGGGAGACGTTCAACACCTTCAACCACGCCGGGTTTTTCGGACCTGCGGCGGTGAACGGCGACATCGACAGCGCGCTGTTTGGCCAGGTCGTGAAGGCCGATCCCCCACGGCTGATTCAGATAGCGCTTAAGTTCACATTCTGATAGCGAATCGAATTCGCCAGGGCCCGCCGTCTCCGAACGCCCTCCTCACAATGTATTCCCGAACGGCGGGCAATAGGGATATCTCCGGCTGCATTCCGGGCACCGGCACACGAATTTCCAGCTACGCTGCATCGAGGCCGCCGGTTGGCCCGTGCCACAGAAAGGGCAGACGTTGATATATCCCGGTTGCTCCGCTGCCGGCGCGCCGCCGCTGCGTTCGAAGAAAAACGCCCAGCCGTATACCGCCAGGCTGGTGCGGAACACGCGGTCGATGGAGCGCGTGCCCACATACAGCACCCATTGCGCGGCGCCGATGGTCCACCGCGGGAAACGGCCGATCGTCACCAGGCGCTTTGGCAAACCGGGCCGGGGATCCGCCAGTAACTCGGCTAGACGCCGTAGGTAAACGAACGACGAATACAGTCTCTGCCACCGCACCAGGCGCACGCCAAGACGCCGCTCCAGGTCGCCGGCGATCGTATTCCGCCGAAAGCGGTTGACGTGGCCACCTCCTTCGAAAACGTAACGGTAGATGCCGTCACAAAGTCCGTACCCGTCCGGGAAGGCGAAATAGCACCGGCCTCCCGGCTTGAGAACGCGCGCCATCTCGGCCAGCGACGCATCGAGGTTCTCCAGGTGCTCCAGCGCGTGATGGCAGATCAACAGGTCGATGCTGGCATCGCGAAACGGGATGCGGTCGCTCCGTCCGACGATTCTGAGGTAGCGGCCGCGGGACACCACCCGGAAGGCATCCGGGTCTTCATCGAGCGCCACCATTTGGCAGGAGCACTCGATGTTTGGGAAACTCCCGGCGCCAGAGCCGAGGTCCAAGGCCCACTGATTCGGCCCCAGCCGCGCGATCCAGTCACTGATATCGAGCATCTCCGATGGATGACGCATCAGCGCCAGAGTAGCATGGCGATTTCGGCGTTCCGCATCGATGCCGCGCAACGCTCCGACGCGCCGCAGCGGCTCGAATCCAGCCCCCGCAACCATCCGAATGCGCTTGGTTGCCGGGGTTCCGGCGTCTTCACCGTACGCTTGAAGGAAATTGCTCTCCACCAAAGTCAACGCAAACGTTCACGATAGAAGTTCGATCCGTCCGAAAACATCTTGCGTATCAAATGCCAAGAGGCTTATGCTGTGTACGGCTGACACTATAGATAGCCGCTCTCCGGATCTCGCTAACCAAAGTTATTAGTGAGTCGGTCAACCTTCGGCCAATCCTTGAGCGGGCATGTTTATTCGGCTGCAAGTCAGAAAGGATTGGTTAATGGCAAAGACCATTATCGGAGCAGGGATGATACCGCGGAAGGATGGAAACTCAAAGTGAAGATCAAACCGGAAACGGTAGGCTTTGGGCTCTTTATCATTGCACTGCCGACCGTTGCATTGCTGAATGTAGCCGGATCACATCACGCCTATCTGGTGCTCTCCCACTATTTCGGTGGCAGGGCCGGGAATTGCACTCTGGCAGAATCATTTGAGGGTGAGGTACTGTCACGGGTGCAGTTCGCAAACACGAGCGAGATTCGATCCGCCAGCCACGCTGTACGGCAAGACGGACAGTTCTCCCTCTGGACAACGCCGCTTGGTGATTACTGGGTTCCGACCGCCAGCAAGGATGCCGTTATCTACGATCTTGGTGAACAGAAGCGTAACATCTATGGCACCCGAATCCGGCCCGGAGATATCGTTTTGGATGCTGGTGCGAACGTCGGCGTCTTCACACGAAAAGCGCTGTTGGCCGGGGCTGCAAAGGTGGTCGCCATTGAACCGGGCCCAGAGAATTTAGAGTGCTTGCGCCGAAATTTCGCCACTGAAATTGCGGATGGTCGTGTCGTTCTCTACTCGAAAGGGATTTGGGATAAGGACGATGTTCTGAAATTTGCGATTGACCCTAACAATTCGGCCATGGATACATTTGTTCGGAAAATCGAGAATCCCAAGTCTATTCAAGTGCCGGTCACCACGGTAGACAGGCTCGTTACAGAACTGCGGTTGCCAGGGGTGGACTTTATCAAAATGGACATCGAAGGTGCGGAACAGAAGGCCGTGGTTGGCTCCAAGAATACCATCGCCAAATTCCATCCCCGGATGGCACTCTGCATCTACCACGTTCGGGGCGACGAAAAGATGGTTCCGAAGCTCGTGGCAGACGCATATCCCGACTACCAAACCTCGAAGACATGCCTCTGCGCTCCAGATAGAGTTCAGCCCGAAGTGGCGTTCTTCTATTGACGCCGCTCTTCGCCGGGAATGCTGTGGGCCGTACCACTTTGTTCGGATCGAACTGAGAGGCGCTATGGGCCCTCAGCGGCGAACCTGGAGAGGATGCGTGGGGTGATGGCTACAGTGATGATCGTGATGACGATGATTACATACTGGCTCAACGAATGCATCCACATGACGCTGTTGCAATCTACGAAGCCAGCGTAACCATCTGCCTTCTCAAGCTGTTGCCGCCAAAGCCACCCGGAACGGGAGTCGAAGCGCGTTCGGAGCGTTGCGGTCCCGCTTCCTCTGCGGCCGAACCTCGGTCCGCGCATCCGATCACACTGCCTCCCCATGTCTTCATCTTAGTGTTCTCTCCGGAAACCTCCCCGCAAGTTACTGATTCTTCGTCGGGGCGTCGTCCGGGACCCGAGGTATCCATCCCATCCCGCCACGGGCCGCCCGTGGCATAGAACTCCGCGTCAAGAAGCCCCCTTTCCGGGATTTTCCCCTCGATTGGAGCGGCCGGCGGCGGCGCCCACCGTTTGGCTTCAGTAATTTGGGTTTCCGCCGCCGCTCCAATTGGAGCGGAAATCTGGCCCCGCCGTGGCCCTGGCAGCCGCGGATTCCGCGCGGCCGGCGTCCAAGTTCGATCTCGCTGCCATCGAAAGACCCCGCGTCATGAAAGCCGCGGTTGCGCAACGGGGCGCGCGCCCGTCACCGTAACCGCGGCGGCCTGCCCGCGCAGTTCCGGCGCCGCCACGATTTCTTTTCTGAGGGCGACTACTGGTGGCCCGACCCCACGTATCCGGCTGAGCCAGATCGTGCCCACGCTGGCCGCGGCGTTCCAACTCACCAGAGACCGCCGGTACTCCGATGCCGCCGCCAAACACCTGCGCGCATGGTTCATCGACGAAGAGACCCGTATGAACCCCAACCTGCAATTCGCGCAGGCCATCAAGGGGCGATTCACGGGGCGGGGAACTGGCATCATCGATACCCTGCACCTGGTGGAAGTCGCGCGGGCGGCCGGACACCTCGACCTCTCCAGGCCGATGCGGCCGGCGTCAGCACGCAGGTCGCGGCCTTCGCCCAACTCGCGCACCAAGCCCTACAGGTATTCGCTATTCAACCTGGACGCCATGGCCACCTTGGTACAGACCCTCACCACCAGGGAAGACACCCTGTGGACATGGAAACTCGCCGGCGGTCGCGGCATGGCCAAGGCGATGGCGTACATGGTCCCAGCCGCTGCTTTGGGTGTTGTAGTATCTATGGCTTCAAATCCTGCATTCTTCTGGCAGAATATTTTCGGCGAGTGCGCTTACGGCCTTCATCCCTGCAGCTCCGGAGGCCCTCCCGAAAATTTCGGACTTGGCAGTCCGATACTGCCTCCGGGTGCATTCTGGCTCCTGACTTCTGGCTTCTGGCTTCTGACTTCTTGCGCCACAGCCTGTTTGGTTCCGGCTATGATTAGGCCCCACCTACTCCGACGAGTTCCAGTTCTTGCCGTTGAAGATGCCCCTCATCCCCTGAAAGACCTGGCGCATTCCGGGATTGGTCTGCTGGTCCTTGTCGAGACTCTTGTAAAAAGTGGCAAACGTCTTCAGCTCAATCCCCACGATCTGGGTATCCAACGCCGCGCTGCCGGCGACCAGCGGCGTGATTTCCTCCGGGCTCTTGCCGGACGCGATGGCCTCGGCGATCGCCTGGCGGCTTTTCATCAACTGGTCGTGGATCGGCGTGGCCTCCTTCTGAGCCTCGTCCATACTGGCCTTGAATTCCTTCTTCTGGTCTCTACTCAGTTTGAGGGCGCTCGAAATCCGGTCGAGCCGGGAACTACTGCTCATCTGCATCATGGGCATGTCGTTGCCGTAGCCTCGCCCGCCGCCTCCGCCGCCACCTCCCCGCTGCGCGAACATCAGCGTACTCGCCGATATGCCGGTCAAGATGAATCTGTAGAGCATGCGGCCTCCCTGTTAGTTCCTGTCTCCGCCTCGGCCCCGGCCCCTGCCGCCCGGTTGCTCGCCGAACATCCCGGCCATCGTTTCGAACGCCGCCGGAGCCTTCGACTGCTGATTCGGTTTCAGCAGCGCGTAAACCTTGCCAAACGCCTTGGCCTCGATGGCGGTCATCTGGGCCGCCAAGCCGGCATACTGCTCCATCATCTTCTTGACGTCGTCGTCGCCCTTGCCGCCGATCATCGCGCCGGCGATCGACTCCCGGCCTTTCTGAATCTGTTCGTTGGCCGGTCTGGCTTCTTCCATGGCGGCCTGGAAGATGGTCGCCACTTGTTCCTTTTGCTCCTTGTTCAGCTTCAGCTTGTCGGCAAACACGTCCAACTTGCTCTGGCGCTGCACGCGGGGCATTTCCATCCCCATTCCTTCGCTGCCCCGCCGGCCTCCGCCCATTCCTTCACCACCCATCTCGCCTCCTCCGCCGCGCTGGGCGGAGGCCAGAGTGGTGGTAAGGATCGCCGTCAAAAACAACCTCGCGAGCATGCACTCTCCTTTAGCTCCCCGAAACGTACCCACGATTTAATCACGATTTCAGGTCCGATGCAGCGTTCCTGTGGGGTAGGGGTGCTTAGGCGAGACCTCGCTAACACAAACAACTACGCCTTGCCCGCTCGCATATTTTCGTTTCCCCTCCAACTTCCGGCGTGCTACACTCTTTTCAGGTAGGTAGGTATCCGATGTTTACCTCTGTCCCTGTAGATCGATAGCGAACACCGCGCGCGCCCTTCGTGCCGCACGGTATTTGCCCACACGGTCGATCCCTTTCCCCAAAATTCAGTCAGCGTGGACGGAGCCTTGTCTCCGGAAAGGTCCCAATGGAAGCCAGGACAGAAACCATCCGCACCGGCAATCTTCAATTCCTTCGCGAAGCCATCACCGGCACCGAGCAGGATTTCACCACCGGCAGCCTGACCCGTGGCATCGCGCTGCTGGCCATCCCAACCATTCTCGAAATGGCCATGGAATCCACGTTCGGCCTGGTGGACGCCTTCTGGGTAGCCCACCTGGGCGCCGACGCCATGGCTGCCGTCGGGTTGACGGAAGCCCTGGTGGTCCTGATCTTCAGCATCGCGCTCGGCCTCAGTATGGCGGCCACCGCTACCGTGGCCCGGCGGATCGGCGAGAAAGATCACGAGGGAGCGTCCATCGCCGCAGTCCAGGCAATCGGCTTCGGCATCCTGGTAGCCCTCGCCTTGGGGATCGCCGGGGCGTGCTTCGCGCCGTCGCTGCTCGGTCTGATGCAGGCGCCGCCCGGAGTGATTCGAACCGGCTCCAGGTACGCACGCATCATCCTTGGCGGCAACGCCTGTATCATGCTGCTCTTTCTGATCAACGGTGTGTTCCGCGGCTCGGGTGACGCGGCCGCGGCCATGCGCACGCTATGGATCGCGAACCTCATAAACATGGCGCTGGACCCCTGTTTTATATATGGCATCGCCTTTTTCCCGAAACTCGGGGTGACGGGCGCAGCCGTCGCCACTACTACCGGCCGCAGCATCGGCGTGCTGTACCAAATCTCGATCCTGTTCGGCGGGCGCGCCCGCGTGGCCGTGGCGCGCCGTCATCTGCGCTTCGACTGGCCGGTCCTCCGCCGGATCCTGCGCGTGGCCCGCACCGCCATGGTTCAGTATTTCATTGCTACCGCAAGCTGGATGACGCTGGCCCGGATCAACGCCATTTTCGGCGCCGCCGCCATCGCCGGGTATTCACTGGCCATCCGCATCATCATGTTTGCGATCCTGCCTTCATGGGGAATCGCCACCGCCGCCGCCACGCTGGTGGGCCAAAACCTGGGCGCCAGGCGGCCCGCCCGATCGGAGCGCGCCGTCTGGCTGGCCGGCGGTTACAACATGGCCTTCCTGACGGCCGTGGGCATCGCATTCTTCGTTTTCGCGCGGCCTGTGGTGAGCCTGTTCGCCGATGACCCGGAGGTGGCGCCGATCGCCGTCACCGCGCTGCGCTACATCAGCCTCGGCTACCCGTTCTATGCCTGGGGCATGATCATGGAGCAGGCCTTCAACGGCGCTGCCGACAGCGCCACTCCCACCTGGATCAACCTGTTCTGTTACTGGATGCTGCAACTCCCGCTGGCCTGGTGGCTGGCGCGCTCCACAGGCCTCGGCGCGCGCGGCGTGTATGTCGCCATTTGTTTCGCCGAATCGGTGCTGGCGGTGGTTTCGGTGAGCCTGTTCCGCCGCGGAAGGTGGAAACGCGTGGCGATCTGACGCGCACCGCATGGTTGCGTGCCGGCTTGCCGGTGAACACGACGCCCAGTGCTTTCCGTCGCGCGTACTCTTCTTCAACGCCCGTGACCTCGAAAGCGGCCAGGGGATCTGGGCGAACATCGCCTCCTGAAAGTTCGACGTCCTCCGGCCCTTCCGGGGAGACTACGTTGAGCCACTTGTAGGGATGCTGGTGAGCTTGGAGCGACACCGCGGCTGGATCCGGAACTCGTGCGGTGTGGAAACAGTGCCTAAACTGCCGGATGAAGTGGAACGGCGACCACACCAGTTTAGCGGCTTCCGGGCCTGAAGCCCGCTAGCCGTTAGAAGTCAGCCGGCTTCTCAACGCCTGATTTCCTCGACTCCTGACTTCTGCTATTCCCCATACCTACCAGGCCTAGACCCAACAGTCGTGTCACCACGGGCCATTTGACCGCTTGGGGAACTTGGCCGCCACGCGGCCACTGATCTGTCGGCAAAGAAGGGGCCAACTTCCGATTAGCCGACCATCCTCCCGGAGCGGGGCGCGGGCCACCTCGGTGGTTCGGGCGTTTTCCGTCAAGTTGACGTGAGCGCGACTTACCAGGATCTGTCTGCCCAAGCGTCGTTTCTACCCAACTTCCGGATCGGCGAGCCGATCTAAGCCCAAGCGGCATTGACAATGGATGGCGTGCGCTCTCGGTTCACCTTCTTCATAATGGTTGGGAAAACCTGGTTCTTCCCCAAGTGAAAGTCTCAATCAACTGAAGCTGGCGATCCAGGAGCGCGATTGCGTTTGTCGCTGTTTTCAAGGCGGGGTGCCGACATTCCACTCGCTTCGTCCGGCGTGCCCTCCGTCTGCGCAGGTACCGGGCAGACAGGGCAGCCGCGCAGATCTCTGTCGGAGCCAATCTGCATGATATATGCTGTGATGGTTGATGCGGAGATGTCGATGCCATTGTCTTTAGCCGAAATCCAGAATGCGGTATCGGAATTCCAGTGGAGCCCAGATGAAGAGAACCAGGCGGCCCAACTGCACCAGGAGTTCCTGAAACTCTACCCTCGCGAACGCATCCCATCTTTGACACTGGACGAGTACGCTCTCGGTAAAGGAAAAGGAGCTTGTTGGTGGATTGAGTTCGGCACCGAAAAACTGGGCCGAATCGGCGGCGCGACGGCGTTTAAGCATATAGTGTTCTTCGATTCCAAAGTCGATCAGTGGCGGTACCACAAGAAGTACGCAACGGAGGACGAGGCATTTCAGGCCGTCAAGACCGGACTGCTGAAATTGTTCGAGTTCGCTGAGCACGACCGGTTCGCCGAGATCGATGCCGTTGTGCCATTCCAGAACCAAAACCTCACCCGAGGTAAATGGCTCTATATGTACTTCCAAGAGAAGTTCGTGCCGATCTTCAGTACCGACGCTCTCTCGGATTTCTGTCAGATGTTCGGTCTCTCGCCAGTCGAACCCGCGTCCGCGACGCTTCTCAATCGCGCGCTGGTGGAATATAAGAATTCCAATCAGCTCTTTTCGGCTTGGTCAGCCCATCGCTTCATGCGGTTCCTTTACGAAAAATTTCCACCAGTCGGCTTTTGGAAGATCGCGCCGGGCGAAAAGGCCAGCGAGTGGCCCGAATGCAGGGCACATGGTTATATCTGCATTGGGTGGGACGGTATTGGGGACCTCAGCCAGTACGACGATCAGCCAAGCCTCAAGAAAGCGATGTTGGACGAGAATCCCAAGGACACCATGAAGCAGGTCTCCCAGGTCTGGCGTTTCAAAAACCTGGAGAACGGGGACGTAATCGTCGCGAACCGAGGAATGACGTCTATTGTCGGCATAGGGCGCGTAACCGGGCCGTACTTTTTCGGCGCAGAGCGCGCTCAATACAAGCACTGTGTCCCAGTCGACTGGTTCCACACCACCGAATACCCAATCAGTGACAGAACCGCCGCTTCCGACTGGTTCGGGTATACGGTCAAGAAGCTGACGCGACAGGAATACGAGAGAGTCTCGCCGGCTGCGAGTCCGGGCGGCGTCGCGCGATGGCGTCGCAAGAGCGCGGATTCGTATGATCTGGTGCTGGACAGTCTCGATGCCCTTGATCGGGCAGCAGTTGGCGCGCTTTATCAGCAATTCATGGACAGCGAGTGTGTAGGGCAACCGAACTTTAGTGAATACCTTCGAGAAGACCTTTCAGCTTGGATTACGGACCCAGAAAAGCCGCTGCCGTCAGTCGCGTTCGCATCCCTGAGTAATTGGTTCACTACTGCGCACCCTGCGCTGAATCCCAGCCCTCGGGCGACCGCCGCCCGCAAGCTCTGGGATGCTCTTTTCCTGTGCGCGCCGACCGAACGGCTATCGTCGCCGGAGTCAGGCCAGAACCACATCGTGCTAAAAGAGCCGTTTGAGCGATGGTGGAAAAGGCAACTCGACCTTCAAGGCTCAACGCAGCCCCGGCCTCAGCCGCCGCCCGAGACACCAAGCGGCCGATTCGCACAACTCTGCAACGACACGTTCCTTCCCGTTGCGTTCTTCGAGGATTGCGAGAGGCTCATTGAAACCAAGCGGCAGTTCATCCTTCAGGGCGCGCCGGGAACCGGCAAGACGTTCGTTGCCGAAAAGCTGGCAAAGTGGTGGGCGGGCGATAACGGGCGCGTGCTTGCCGTGCAGTTCCATGAATCATACGGGTACGAGGATTTCGTCCATGGTATCCGGCCGCGTTACGATCCTCAGAAAAACACCACCGCCTTCGTGCCCGAAGATGGGGTGTTCCTTAAGTTCTGCGACAGCGCCCGAACGAATCCGACGAGGCACGTCCTAATAATCGACGAGATCAACCGCGCCAAGACTGCTCGCGTATTCGGCGAGCTCCTATGGCTACTGGAATACAGGAATAAGAGCATCACGCTCCAATACGGCCAGGAGTTCTCTATACCGGATAACGTCTTCATTATCGGTACGATGAATACGATTGATCGCTCCATCGCGCTAGTGGATTACGCCCTGCGCCGCCGTTTCGCCTTTATGACTCTCTGGCCCGTCCGCGACGGCAAGACCGTCGTGCTAAATTCCTGGCTGAAATCCCGAGGGATCGCCAACGCCGAGGAGATTGACGGTCTGTTTGTTGCCCTTAACACCGCCATCGCTGAAAAGGAAGAGGCGCTCATGGTAGGGCACAGCTATCTGATGGTCAACGAGGCCGCCGAAGCGGGACGGTTCAGCGAGGAGCTGCTGGAGTTCATCTGGCGATCGCAGATTCTCCCGCTCGTGGCTGAATACGAATTTCAGTTGAACTCTGACCAGATCGAAAAAAGATACGGGCTAGCGGCAATTCGGAAACGTGTCAGCCTGTCGTTCAAGGTCGCCATCGCATGAGCGAGGAGCTCGATCCGCAGCCCATAGTGCTTCAAGAGCAGTGCGACACGCCTGTGTGGCTGCGGGCGCAGGACGCCGCGCTCCTCCAAAAGCTGGGATTTGAGGTTCACATTGCCCCTCCGGCTCCAGATACAATCGCCGTGGACGAGTGTCCGGACCAGAACTGCTTCGTTGTGAATCCTAAGCAGTACGTCGCACACCTGGAATTGCCATCCGGCAAAATCCTCGTGGTCAAGCCGAAGATCGATCCCGCAAACGTGTTTCGGATGCTCGCCTACGTGTATTCCGGCTGGAACCGCGACATATTTCAGCACGCCGAAGTGCTTTACTCCACCGATAGATTTCTCTTTGAGCCACTGGTTGAGATCTTCTGCGATCTGGTGGCCGCTCGCGTTCGCCGAAGCCTTGTCCAAGATTACATGAACCACGAAGAGAATCTGACGGTTCTGCGCGGTAGAATCCTATTTGAATGGCAGGTTGCCGTGAACGCGATGAGGCCGGACCGCCTATTTTGCAGGTATCAACAGCAGACACCGGACACCGAGGATAACCAAATCGTCAAATGGACCCTGCGGTATCTGAGCAGTTTCGAAGGCTGGTCCATGCGCACAGTACACTCTCTCAGGGTCAATCTGCGTCACTTTGCGGAGGTCAGCCTTCGCACGCCAGGTCGCGGCGCCCTATGTGCACGGGTGTACAACCGCATGAACGACGACTACCGGCTCCTGCATGATTTCTGCCGGCTGTTCCTTGACAACCAAACCATAACCGAGCACGCCGGGGCCTGGCAGTTTCGAGGGTTCTTGCTTGATATGAACCTGCTGTTCGAGGCCTCGTTACCACGGCTTTCTCCGCGGCAGCGCGCTCCACCTCCTTCATCGTGTATCCCCAGAGGGAAGATTTCCTCTCCCAACCGCCGTCAATAACGATACGGATTCGACCGGACGTGACCGTCTACGAGGGCACCCGGACGGCCGCCATCGTCGACGCGAAGTATAAGCGGTTAAATGGCCCGGCTGGAAACCCCGACTTTTATCAGATGCTCGCCTACGGCACCGCACTTCAATGCGCCTGTGCTTACCTGATCTACCCAGTCACAGAGTGGGAGGGCGACACCCTTGTCGAAGTGCGGCACAGCCCAATCAAGATTCACGTTCGACGAATTGATATAGGTCACCCAAATTGTGTATCGCTTGCCGAGCAGGTGGCGAGGGCCGTGCTCAGCGAGGCGTCCGTAGAGATGGTTCTCGCACGCCAGGCATGAACCAAAGGAACCGGTGGGCTGCTCGCCTGCGGGCCTATTATTGCTGGAACTGCCGGACGCCAGGAAGGGCCGGCATGATCCGGTTATCCCTTTAACTCAGCCGACCACAACCTGTAGATTCGGGTCGTGGAAGAAGACTAACTAGACGCGATCTGGGAAGCTTTCGGACGCCGGGCCCGCACATTTCTCCCGAGAAACGCCGTTCCCATCACATCCGGCCTGCCGGCGCCCTATGTATTCCGGAATCGTATTCGATCAGGTTCAACGATCCAAAGCTCACCGGCCGGTTCTCGGTTAGTCAGCACCAACGCGATCCTGTTCA
>Ga0075029_100000502_pt1 | contig 22405 bp, 19 predicted proteins | sample LitLauG_LLR_2013_FD_71391 | JGI IMG/M metagenome (GOLD analysis project Ga0075029, IMG submission 71391) | Freshwater sediment microbial communities from North America - Little Laurel Run_MetaG_LLR_2013 | ecosystem: Environmental > Aquatic > Freshwater > Creek > Sediment | place: USA... | reverse complement strand
AGAGATACCACGATTGCAAATATTACAACCCCTCCAAGATATGCATAATTTACTCCCAGAGACTCATTGTCTAAGACAAGATTCTCTTGAGGTATTTGATTTTCTCCTTGTGTTACAAGAAAACTTGTGTGATACATATCAGGCTTGTATGCAGTGTCCGATACTACAAATATCTGCAAGTCATTAGAGCCAAGTTCAAAATTCTTTGTCTTTTCACGGCCCGGATTTATTGTCATGGTACCATTGGCAGATATCTGCTTTCCATTATCAACTATCTTTCCTTCAGGGTTTGTAAAATAGTAATATACGATAGCGTTTGGGGTGACTGAAATTGGGATTGCAAGGTTTGTACCCAAGGTTACAACAGTTGGGACATCAATATTTTGTATTGTAGGCATGCTAACCTCTTCGAATTTTTTCCAATATCCAGATTTGAAGGGATAGGTAGGTGAATCAAATGCTTTTATTGTAATTTTTCTTGCATCGGGAGAATAGCTATCTAAATAGTATGGTCCATCACTTATTACAGCGTGGCCGTGTTCTGCAATCCAAGAAATTGACGCATTATATCTTGAATCAAAGTAGTTTGAATCAGCAACATATGAAAGTGCAGGAGGAATGGATCTTCCTTTTTCAAAGTCCTCAAGGTTTATTTTTATCACATTGGCATCGTTTGGTATAATCAGAGACATCCAGCCTACATCTTTACTCATTGCATCTGATCTTGAAAATGCAAGCTTGCCATCAGTTACTGCTTTTTCCATAGAGTAGACAACTTCCCACGGCATTGCTGGCCAGACCTGGGCCGAGTCTGCAATCTCATTAACATCAAAGTGCCAATAGTTTTGATAAACTTCAATTGTATGCCCATCAACAACTCTAACTCCTACTAGTGTTTTTGCAGCCTGATTTGCCTTGGGAGAATATTCAGAATCAAATGTCATGGTTCCATTTGTTTTATCTGCACCCCATTGATATAGAAAATAAATCCCGTAAAGAACGTCGTTCATGTCCATTGGTACTTGATTGTGCCAATTTCCAAATTTTAGGTGAAAAGTTACTTTGCTTGTTGCTTTGATTCCAGATCCTACTTGGGTCCATTTTTGTTTTTCAGTATTCCAGAATATTGCATCGCTTGGAACATTGAGCTTATCCAAGGGTCCAGCAGTTTGGACTTGCCAGTCAGACCGTACTGGTATGGTATAACCAGTGTAAGGATTCTTGAAGCTTCCAGGATCAGATATGGTTCCCCAAATTTGTTGACTAGAAGAATCTGTAAATCCACCTATTGGATTCCATGCACCCGAGTAGATCTTTTTTACACCTATAGTAAGTGTATCAGAATCTGATCTTGCATTAATTGGAGTAAATCTGCTTGTAATTCCTGCACCAAAATCATTGATTATTCCAGTGACTTTTTTATTTGCAATGAATTGGTCTATCTTGCATGCAAGAAATATTCTAACAGAATCATGAATTCCCCTGTCAACTGCCTGGTTTATCAAATTGGAGCGTTGCTCAGATGATGTAAAATTTCCAAAAAATATTGCTTTTGAAAGAGAGTCAATTTCGGGCTCGCGAAAATTCCAGTATGACGGGTTGTTAAATCCAGGCATGTTTGAGTACCATGGAGAATACATTTGGGCAGTGATTACAGAATCATATCTTACAAAGCCGCTCATTGTCCATCCTTCTGTGTAAATGTTCCACTTCATATCAGATGGGTTAGAACCATAAACAGTCGAGAATGCCTTTGTCAGATCACCATAATCTTTTTTCACTGTAAATCCCACATCGTGTAGTTGTGAGGCAAGAATTTCGCCAATGGATTTTCGTAGAGGATCATCGTTTCGTATAAAGATTGTAACGGATATGGGTTTTGAGTCATAGTACCAAGTTCCACCTATCTTTTGTGCACCTGCCTTTTCAAGCGCACCAGATATGAGTTGATTTGCAAGGCCAGGGTTGTGTTTGAAATTAAACGATTGTAGTTCTCCCAGTATTGAAAGATAGTCAGGGTCATATGGCTTGTATGCAGATATCATTTGAACACCATAACCATTGAGAACCTCATCGACGATAAGATCTCTATCTATTAGATAATTTAGTGCAAATCTCACTTGTTGAATTGAAAATGGATTGAATTGTTCAGAGACTGCAGGATTTATCAAAAGACTATAGCTTGTTCCAGCAGACTGGAATATTTGTAGATTTTGTCTAGATTGATTATCAAGTCTATCCAACGGTATTGCAGAATAATAAACATCCAAGTGCCCGTTTTCTACTTCTTCAACAGCAGTGTTATCATCAGAGTACTGGATAAATTCCACTTTGTTAAAATTTGTACCTTTCTCACTATATGCAATTTCTGGGCCCAAAATAAAAAGCACCAGTAGAAAGACTAGTAAAAATTTCATGATATGTTTTTCAGTGAACCTTATTTAACCATGGTCCAACACAAGTCATCAGAATATAAAAAACTGGTACAAGAACTTCCATTGTATGGTGTCATGCTGTAACACAAATAGTATTTTATAAAAGAAACGTAATTGATTCATAATGAATCTTCAAACCCTAGTAAAAGGAATTCAAGGAATAATACCAGGAGGACTATCTCTCAAAGATTTTAGCATGGCAACTCGAGCTAGCGAAGATTTGGCAAGCGAGATGCTTGACAATTTTACACAAAATGGCATAGGAAGATACGAAGAAGGACAAGTCCATTTTGAAGAGAGCGACAAGCTAAAGGCAGGCATTCTTGCAATAAGTATGGGTGCTGCAGTCGAAGAGATCTCTCGCTTATTAAAGTGGCAAGACTTTGAGTCACTTGCAGCCGAAGTACTTGAGAGACGAGATTTTGAGACTAGAAAAAATGTCATCTTGACAAAACCCAGGATGCAGATAGACGTGGTGGGTATCAAATCAGATGTTGCCATACTTGTTGACTGCAAACACTGGAATAACATGACACAATCAGCCCTTCAGAGCGCGGTGAAAAAACAGATTGAGAGGACCAAACAGTATCTTGCCAAAGAGGACATCAGAGCAGCAATCCCTGCAATCGTAACTCTCTACCAACATGATTTACAATTCATTGACAGAGTACCAATAATTCCAATTCACCAGCTAGATTCCTTTTGCGATGAGTTTTACGGAAATCTAGAAAGACTTCAAAGTTAAAGGAGGGTATAAATAAAAAATCCCGTAGTTATCAAAAGAAACGCCTGTGTAATTCGCATCGCATTATCAAGGGATTTCGAATAAAGCTCAAGCTGGTTTCCACCCATGACTTTGACTTGGGTTTGACTTTCTAAGAGATCATAGGATGTAGGAGAGGCAGTCTGTTCTGCTTTTTTGGCCAGATCTAAAAACCAAGATACAACATCAGGTGTTTTGGATAGACTTCCAAATTCAAAATAACCATGCCTATTTTTAGCAGTTCTTGCTTTGTAGTGCGTATCAGACGTACATATCTCCAAAAAGTTATAACCATTCTTTGAAAAGTGTTTTGCAATTTCTTCACGGAGACCATTTAACATGTTGTTTGCATCCGCCCAAGCAAGAAAGAATTTCTCACCGCTTATCTTAAAACACATTATTGCAACCCTGCCAGGTCCAAGATCATCTGCCTCGAAATTTAGATGCTCAGAATTTGCATACCCCAATTCCAATGGCAATGATTCTTTTGTAATTAAAGTATCAAGTGTAGATTTGGCTGCGTTTAGAAGATCATCTGCGTCAAGTTTTTCAATCTCTTTTCCCATTGCATTATGACTATCAACAATTAGCACTCTTTCAAATCCTCGGTTTTTGCCATATTGTTCAAGCTCCGACTTTATGTAAAATGGAATATCTTCCATGCCGTAAGGAGATAATGAAAGAATCAAGACTGCAGTTTTATCAAACAATAGTCCAGTAGTTCGTGCCCGATTGACCTGAATTGTTACAGGTTTTGTGCTCTTTGAGCCTTCGTGGACTTTCAGATTTTTCTGAAGGCTTGTAAGGTAATGATCAACTTGAGATTTGGAAGGCAGGTTAAGCGAATGATCAGAAATGCTGTGCATTACCATTGCAGAAGAATTTAGATTTTTATAGATAAGATATGGGATATTGCTTCCGCCTATTGGATGAAACGGTCCAGGATGAAGGTCTGGAATTACCAGTCTACAGTCTCCATCTTTTTTCTTGAATAGAATCTGAAATGTTGAGACCTTTGATGGCTCAGAGCGTTTCTCCATCAACAATTCCATTGGTTTAGGGTCATCATTTGTCCATGCTGCAAGATACGCTTGCAAGAATGCATGAGTACTAGACAGTCTTCCACTTCCTGCAATCCTGTCACTTAGTAAAGTCCAGAGACTTCCAAGTACACAAAAGACTATTCCATATGCAACAGACTTGGGATCAGATAACATTGGAATCCATTGATTAATAGGTACAAATGCAAGAAACATTGCAAGCGGCTGGATTAATGAAATTGCCCATGCTGTCTTTAGTTTTGCACCCAGTACCGATGTAAATATTGCAATTCTAAAACTTGTAAACAGAAACATTCCTTCAATTACATAAATTTGCAATAACTGCGGTTTAGAGAATACATAAAAAGATAGTATCCCGCACAGAATGGTTACAAGCCATAAAAGATTTCCAAACGCTGACATGTGTATCGATTTAGAATATTCTGTCTTCAAAATTCTAGTATCGATTACTTGAGTTATCATAAGCGCAGCAACAGTAACAGGGATGGTATAGACTAGTCTATCAGAAGACTTGAAATAATCAATGCTGGATACTGCCACAATAACAGATGCAACAACAATGGCAATTACTAGCGATACATAGTGCGAAGTAGGAGTAAATGTTGTTAACGTATACCTTTTGTGAATGCTGGATACATCACTGGAGCTTTCCGTCATGGTGAGAAAAAGAACTTAAGAATCCACGAAATTCCAATCAGAGATGCAGGTATTGCAATTACTACCTCTGGTCTTAACTTGTAGCCTTTAGTCTCATCCTCAAAGAACCTCAATAGACCTGCACTTGATGCTGGCAATGGTGCAGATTTTTTGCTACTACTCATGTTGTCTCTGTTCAAAGGATGTTTAAATAAATATCTTTTTGTGCCTAGATCTTGCCGAGTCTCTCTTTAATTGCAATTATTTCATTCATAGCATACAAGATCTGTTTTTGTTTCTCATAGTCTTTTTCCTTTTGAAGTTCCTCTGCTAGATCTCTTATTTTTTGATCCAGGCTATCAATTACAGTATTTTCAGATCTTTGCTCAGTTTTTGGCAATACCGTTTCAACCTGCTCTTTTTTTGCTTCTTTTCCACATGTAATACATAATGCATTGCCATTATTCATTATTCTAACACCCTTACAATAAGGACAAGGTTCGCTAACTAGTGTAGCTCCCTTTAGTAGCATTTCGACTGCTCTCTTGGTCAGTTCTTTGGACATAATTTATTGTACTTCAACCAAATAAAAAACTTAGAGGATAAACAAGGCTTAATAGTAGGATTTCAACTTTTTAGTTTGAATGGCGGTAATCTGCAACACTTGCGGACTTCCTAATGATTTATGCGCCTGTGGTGAACTTGAAAAAGATCAAACCCAGATTGTTGTTAGAATTGAAGAAAGGCGTTTTAAAAAGAAAGGAACCATGATCGAAGGAATCAATCCAAAGATGAATGACCTAGGGAAAGTTGTAAAAGAATTAAAGGCTCGTTATGCTTGTGGTGGCACTGTAAAAGAAGGATACATCTTCCTACAAGGGGACCACAGAGACACAATAAAGACAACTCTTGTTAAGCTTGGATTTCCAGAAGCTAGTATAGAAGTTCATTGATTTCAAGTTTGGAAAAAATAGATAAGATAATTAAAATTCTTGCCATTCCATATTCTGGATTTTTATCTATAATATTTGGAATAATGATACTTTCTTTTCCAATTGGTCTTTATGTGATGTTCAATTCAGAGATTGGAAAGGACATCAATTATCAGTATCCCATTGACGGATTGGATTTATTTTTTGGAGGAATTGGATACAAGGTTCCAATCTCTTTTGAGATGGGAGACGCGTTTATCATAGCATGGGCAGTTTTTTTGATATTATTTTCAATATCATATTTCGGCCCAGAGGATTCGCTATTGAGGACACTTTCAAATCTAATGTCAAGAGGGTGGAGAAATCTGAAAGGTAATGCACTTGTAAACATGATGGCATGGTTTTCAATTTTGATTTTATCTTCGGTAATAATTGAGATGATTCAGCAAAGCTTTGGAATCAAGATTGAATCGCCCCAGTCTAATAACAATCTGATTCGCTTCTTTCAGTTAAGTATATCCCCCTTGACTGAAGAGCTGGGCTTTAGAGTCCTCCTAATAGGAATTCCACTATTTCTGATATATTCACATGTACCGTCATGGAAGATATTTTTCAAATCTCTGTGGAGGCCTTCGAAATATCTCCTTATTGAGAATTACAAAAAACCAATGATATTGATAGTAACAATTGGATTATTTTTCGGGGCATCTCATATAATTTCAGGCACTCCATGGAGTCCTGGAAAAATGTCACAGGCAACTGTTGCAGGAATAATAATTGGATGGGTATATGTAAGATATGGTTTTGCCCCAGCAGTATTAATACACTGGGTCACAAACTACTCTTTATTTTCATATTTGTTTTTTATTTCAAATCTAAGTCAGAGTCCAACAATAAACGAGTCGTCAAATCCCTTCTCCAATACTCTTGAATTGATAATCATAATTACAGGGATAATTGCCATAACAATCAAAATTTTATCCCGCATAGAATCAAGGAAGAACATAGACAAAACACGTATTGTGAAATAATAAATTAATCAAGGATTTTTCTAAGAGAGGTTGCTACTCCTGTATCAGAAAAGGACAGTATGAATCTAAGATCAGATTGATCATCAATATCCAGCATAATTCTTTGAATCAATACTAGTGCCGAACTTGCATTTCTTTTTTCCGCAGTATTCAAATGTATCTTGTAGCTGTCTTCGTCATAATGTGTTTCCATGACATTTGTCGGGGTTCTATAGAGAGCATTAGTACCGTCAAATTTTCGCGATGGTACGACAAGGACACATCGGTCAGACGTTCTCATTTTATACAACGTGTCCACATCTTCTGGCTGTATAAGTGGGATATCTTGTGGAAAGACCATTGTTGCGGCAAACCCTTCTTGTGAAAAATAATTGTCTGCAAGTAAAACAGCACTGTTTACCCCCTGTTCAGATTCATCATAAATTCCAAGTGCTCCAAACTTTTTTCCAATACCGAGTGCTTTTTCGTCTCTACTTACTAGAACTGTTTTTTCAATAAGATTGGATCGTGTTACATTTTGTAAAACTGATTCTAACATTATCTCACAGATTTTCTCAGTTTTTTCCTGAGACAAATTAAGACGTGTTTTGGCCCTTGAGAAAGTTTTTACAGGAATTATTGCGCCAATACGCAAATCAGACATGTACTTGTTTTAGAATAAAAGATGCTAGAGATTCTTCGTCTTTTTTATCCTTCATTCTTATCTTAGTTTCATAAACTTTCATGTCCAAGTTTTCTATTTTCCTAGTTAGCAATCTGTCTGCAGTATCAATCACCATGTGTGATGCAACTTCAGAATACATTTTTGCAAGACCGTAGACGGAAACTTCCATACCTGCAGCTTCCATATACTTTGTAGCAGGTCCGCTAATTGCAGTATTTCCTATAAGGGGACTTACAACAACTACCTTTTTCTTTGATTTTGATAATTCTTTTCTGATTCCTTTAATTGACAAGATGGGTCCAATACTAGTCAGAGGATTTCCTGGTGCAATTATCACTAGTTTTGAATCATGAATGGCATTTACTGCCGCAGGGTTTGCACGTGCCTTGTCCGCACCAATGTACTTTATTCCCTCTACTTTGTATTGGCCTTTGTGTTTTACCCAGTATTCTTGAAGATGCAAGTCTCCCTTATTGGTCACAATTCTTGTCTCTATGCTGTTATCGGTGACTGGAATAATTTTTGTATCAATAGCAAATTTTCGACACATCCACTCTGTAATATCAGACAAGTTCTTTCCATTCTTTAGCATATTAGTTCTCAAAAGATGAATTGCCGCATCCCTGTCACCGATGTTAAACCAAGTTTCTTCTCCCAAAACTTCCATTTGTCGTAAAAATCCATATGTGTCCTTCTTTATTCCCCAGCCTTTGTCAGTATCCAAAATATCTGCCAGTCCATAAAGAATGGTATCAATATCAGGACAAATGTAGAGACCATACAGCCAGTAATTATCACCAACATTAGATATTACAGAGATATCCCGAGTTTGAGTAGCTATACCTCGTACAAGTTTAACAGAACCTGTTCCACCTGCAAGAATTGTAATCATTATCCTATTTCCTCTGTAAAGGTATTAGATTAGACCCAATAAATATTACTCTTGCCACTAGATCAAGAAAAGTTTTCATCTGTGAAAAACAATGCTAAAGTTTATTACTATCCGACAGAGAATTCAGACCGTGACTAAGAGATTTCTTTTAGCATCAGCAATTTTGAGTTTACTAGTTTTTGGGACAGTTGCACCAATTTGGGCAACAGTTGATTTTAATGCATATCTACCAATTGAGGGAACTCCAATAACACCAGAATTCAAATTTACAAAGAATGTTGCAATCGATTATTCAAACGGTGGTAAACTAAAGGATGCCCTCATGGGGAAAAATATGACCATGTCATTTTCTGACACTTCAGATAACAATACAAGTATCAAGACATTCATGGAAAACATAAACACAATTTTTGCAACAGACAGAAAGTCTACTGCAACAATCTCCAATTTGAAAATAGAATATCAAGTACAGATCAATGGAGATTCCAATCATGCAACATTAGATTACCTGATAAAATTAATTCCTACATTGAATGGATACACCTTAAACAAGGGTGGAGGTGACGTGCCCACAGTTTTAGACATTTCATGGATGGGATTTGCCATGAAGGATCCAGTAATCATATCCACTCAGCAATATGGTGACTTGGATATAAATTCCCCAATAGGTGCCATACAGAAACAATTACCAGAGGTATACAGCGTATTGAAAGGAACTTCTGCAGAGAGTCCCCTAAGTGTTAGTTTGATAGATGCTAGTGCTCTTGTCAATTATCCAATAGACAAATGGAATTCTATTTTTGATCCTGCATATACTCTCAGCGAGACTGCAGGATATGGGTATGCAGGACAGAAAGTCGCAGTGACAGGATTTGCCTACGGACAAAGCGACATATACCAAGGGTCATTACGAGCTGTCAACACTGAGGTAGATTTTACAGCAGATTCAAAATATCATCTAACCATAGTTGAAAGAGCAAGTTCAGGTACAATAGATGCAGCAGGACATGCAAATGGATACATGGTTCAAGGCACACCTGCAATCTCAACTTTAGCCCAAGTAGGTAGTGGTGCATCCGTTCAAACAGCCCAAGGTCTTTCTACTACCACAATATACGCAATGGCGGGATTTGCGGTAGTAATTGCAGGTGGTGTCTTTTGGTGGAGTAACAAAAAGATGAAAGAATCAATCAAAAGGGGAGTAGACACAAGCCCAGCTCCAACATTCAAGTACGAGGAAAGAAAGCATTGGGCAGACAAGTTTGATGAAGAAAAGAAAGAGTAAACAGACTTGGATTATTTTTAAAAAAGTGCGTGCCGGCCGTAACCCTCCTTCTGTTTTCACGATATTTCGCTATGCGGCCTACCTAAACAAAGTGCAGCTCTTATTGTTTGATTTGGCCTTTCTCCGCGCGGGACAGATTTTTCATTCCTTGCTGGAAACCTCAGGCTTTACCATCACAGTACGCCAGGTCGGATTTATTTCTGTGCTGTTGCCAATCATCTCTAACTATCCGTCTCCGGATCGCACTTGCTGCATGGAGGGAGGAGTTTCCTCTGCCGTGGCAGTAATCGTTCACCGGCTCGCACCTAAAAACAAGTATCAGATTTGCTATTTCAGTATTGGTATAGACCCGAAATCTCGGAGCAATCATCATCATGGATTAGATGTAGCAGTGTTTGTGCCTGTTCAGAGATAACGAGTAGAGATTTATTCGACCATCTAGTCCTCACCGATAGATTCGCATGGCACATGACACACACGCGGGACTTGTTCGCAGTCTCTCGTTATTAGACATAACAATGATCGGAATTGCTGCCATGATAGGCGGTTCCATCTTTAATCTAGTAGGTCCTGCAATGCATGAGGGAGGACCTTCAATTCTAATTGTATTTTTAGCTAGTGGAGTAATCAGTTTCTTTACTGCGTTGACATACGCCGAGTTGGGCTCTGCATTTCCGGAAGCTGGCGGTGGTTACAGATGGGTAAGAGAGGGACTTCCAAGACCAAATGCATTCATCAGTGGCTGGATAGCATGGTTTGCCCACATGATAGCAGGCAGCTTGTATGCAGTATCAATCGGAGATTTCGTAGGCAGTCTGCTTACAAGTATTGGAGTTGCAGCACAATTTGGCGGAATCCCACTGGAAAAAATCATTGCAATAGCCTCCATAATATTATTCACATACGTAAATTACAGAGGAGTTTCACTAACTGGAAAAGTTGGAAACGGACTCACATTTATGCAAATTATTATAATCATAATCCTAATAGCCTCTGGAATCTATGCAATGAGTTTTGTCAACCATTCCTGGGCGGTAAACTTTCAGCACTTTATTCCAAAAGGGATAACTGGTTTTATCTTGGCAATGGGAATTACATTCATAGCTTTTGAAGGCTATGAAATAATTGTCCAAGCTGGAGAAGAAGTAAAAAACCCAAAGAAGAACATACCTAGAGCGATCTTCATCACCTTGGGAACAGTAACTGTACTTTACATAGTTTTTACTTTTGTCTTTCTTGGAGGAATTGATTCTTCTATGATTGGCAAGGAGGTATGGCGATATATTGGTGACAATCAGGATGTAGGCATTGCAAAGGCAGCACAATATCTCATTCCATATGGAACAATATTGGTCTATGTAGGAGGCATTGTTTCAAGTGTGGCAGCTCTTAGTGCTACCACATTTTCTTCAAGTCGCGTATCTTTTGCAATGGGCAGGCAATACAACCTCCCATACATCTTCAGTTCCATCCATTCCAAATATCATACACCTCATTTTGCAGTAATTGCCTCAGGGTTTATCATGTTGATTATGGCATCATGGCTCCCATTAGAGCAGATCGCACTTGTAGCAGGAGTCATGTTCCTTTTTCTATTCACACAGGTAAACTGGGCTGGAATCAACATTCGAAGATTATACGGTAACAAACTTGAATATGGATTTAAAATACCTCTATTTCCCCTCATGCCAATCATAGGAATAATATGCAAAGCAGGATTGGCAATTTTTCTGTTAATTTACAATCCGCTAAGCTGGGTAATTGCAATTATTTGGATACTAATTGGATTTTCAATTTACAAGTTGCACATATCCAAAAAAGAGATAGAACATTATGCTCCTTTGGTTGCAAACATAGGTCCATCGGAAAGAAAGAATTATCGCATAATGGTAGTTTTCAATAAAAAGACAATTGAAAAGCTAGTCAAGATTGCCTCCACCATTTCCAAAGACAAAGATGGCGAGATTTCACTTTTAAATGTGGCAACAATCCCTTTGCAAATACCTCTTTCAATGGGCCACAGGTTTGCAGAGCCCATCATGAAAACATTTGACGAATTAAAAAAGATGCCAGGTTTCTCAGATCATAGATATCTTGTCAGGCTATCACATGACAACACCGAAGCAATTCTTGCAACTGTGGAAGAACAGGGAATAAATTTGCTCATCATGGATTTCTTTGATCTTAGAAATAATAGAAAACTGCTCTCTCTTACCACCTGTGATATTCTCGGAGTAAATATCAAAAAAGAATTTGAAACTGAATTGTCTCACATAGTTGTATCATATGACAAGGGAAGACATTCAGATTTAGGAATTGAAGTTGCACATGCCTTTTGTAATATAATTGGGAGTAAGATGCGTATTATACGGGGAGTCGTGGAATCTCCAGAAGAAGAAAGAGACATCCTAAGCAGAATTAATGAAAAAATGTTTGATCTGGATCTTAGAAAGGTACCAGTAGAAAGAGTATATCCCACAAGCTCTGAAGTCACAAAGGATTTACTCGATAACCTAAACAAGGATCCAGAGATTGTAATTGTAGGAGCTGGAAATCAATCAGATCAGGCATTCAGTCCAAGAACAATGGAGATTGTGGAAAAATCTCGCTATAGCGTATTTGTTGTAAGAGATTCCAGATTTTCAAGCATCAAAGCAAGATATTTCTGGCAAGTGATAGCACCCAGATTGAAAGAAAACAGAGTGATTTACAACATTTATCGTAGATTGTATAAATTACAGCCTAGAAAGAAGACTCGTTCTGATGAGGAATACTTTGCATCCAAGATATAATTTTGTAAAATCGTTCCCAGAAGTTTTGAAAATATCATTATGGCTCTAGACCATATTCCTGCGATATTTTTACAACATCATCCATTGTTTGAGCTTGAGAATAATCTTCTAACAAATACTGATTTAGATCAAAAAATGTATGCCCCCACTTGAATTTACCAATAACAGAATTGGCAAGATCGTGGTAATCCATAATATAAAGAACGCCCGCAATTGCTTCAGCAGTTGTAAGCTTGCCTATTTTAGAATAATTAACAGGATTGCCTGCAAGTAGCGGTGGAAGTTTTCTTGACAGGCCTACAAATTTTTTAAGAAACATTTTTTGTGCAAGTTCCCAAGAGCAATCAATTGCTGTAATGGATTTGGTCAATTCCCTATCAGATCGTAAGACAAATTCTTTTGCAAAGGGATTAAGAATCATGTCTTTTCCAGAGAGATGTTTTATGCGTTTGGCAATACCAAATTTTACAAGTTTTGCAGCAGTACATTTTGTAGGATCATCTTGTTCAAACATGAGAACTTGAATTTGCATAGTCTCAGTGTTTCAATCAAGAATAAATTGCTTGAGATTTGGAATTATTTGCCAATATAGGTTACTTGGTAATAGAATCTAGTGACTTGATCCTTTTTGAGTACATTAACATTCCATTGTCCATCAGGGAACACATCATTTGCAGTTGCAGGTATGATGCTAAATTGTTGTATCCTGAGTCCAGCCCCAGAATAACCAACTAGGAAATTCTTACCATCAATTGCCACGGTCTGATATAGCATGCCAGATTGTACGGTGGATTTTGTAACAAGACAGTTTGGGTCTAGGCCTATAATGCAAGTTCCATTTTGCGAACTTACACTTATACTGACAAAGTTTTCATTACCAGGATTTACCCTAAGTAGGCCATCAAGCTGCCTAGGATGATAAGTCAGATTACCGACAGATTGCGCACCTAGTGTTATTGGAATGACAGAGTCTGAGATTTTATTTATTTTTTCAATAAACATGTTAGATGATTGCGCATGTTTCTGAACTGGCCCAATAGTTGAAGGAATGACTGTCAGTATAGAAGTAATTTTGGTCACATTAGTTGTGGTTTGTGTTTGGTTTGTTACAAATGGAATATTTTGAGATGGTAGTTGGTTTACCACGTTAAAGTATGCGTTAAAAGCTCCAAACGGCACCTGTGCTATGATAGTATAGTTTCCAAGCGGAGCATTACTTGGAATTTTGTAATCATAACTAAAGGATCCGAATGGATCAAATGTAACTGTAGCTTTGGGTATCATGTTTCCTTTCTTTGATATTACTTCTCCCTCGCTGATGACTGTGTCATTTTTCAGGCCAAATGCAAGATCGACATTATCTATAGATACAATGTAGCTAGTTCGTCCAGTTATCAGGACAGTTTGGCCAGGAAGATAATTGTCAGAATCAGTAACCATGAAGACTTGTAACTTGCCAGAACTTGTGGAAAATGGATCAGATACCTTGAATGATGTTATGACTTTATTTGCAAGATATTGGGCATAAAGATTGTAGGTTCCATTCTTCCAAATACCAGGATGGAATGGGACGGTAACATAATACTGCCCTCCCTGGTTGACAGTTGCATCACCGCGATATACTTGCTGTCCATCGTAAGAATATATAAGAATCTGAACCACCGCGTTTGCTTCATTAGTTGCAGTATTTTGAATTGGAATCACTTGGCCCCAGATTTTTGCCACATCAGTTGAGAGATAACTTGTTTTATCAGTCAGGACTGCAATTGGTGATAAATCTTGGTTTGGTTGAGGATTTTTAGAGACTTGGAAAAACAGATCAGAGGAGGCATGTGTCGAAGTAATTTTTATTCTATATATGCCATAGGCAGTGCGTGTGGGGTCTAATACAGGTGAGGAGGATCTATCAGTAGTCATAACAGCACTGCCAGTCATATCCGTACTTGGTATAGTCCAAGTCCATGAAAATTGTCCGTTATTTACCTGCAATGGGAATGTGATTTGATTACCAGATGGTTTTACCAATGTAAGGGTATAGGAATCTGTACCCACGGAAGATGATATTTTTCCATTCAGTTGGACGGTATCACCTACAGCGTAAACTTTCTTGTCAGTACTTGCAGATATGGGATTTGATGAGCTACCATTAAGGAGATTAGAAACTGTAAAAGAGGCTGATGCCTTGAGAGCAGAGCCATAATGAGCCTGTAAGGTATAGGTACCTACATTAAAAATATTGGGTACGATATTTTGTTTTAGAGAATAATAGCCATTGACATCAGGGAGTGCAGAGAAAGATAATGGTGTGGATTGACTAATTATCGAACCACTAAGAGGACTAGCTTGTGAATATATTTGACCTCCGGTTGAATTGAAAAGCGATATCATAACTTGTACACCAGTACTTTGTATCATATCTGGTCTAACTTGGCCTGAAATAAGAAGAGAATCCCCATACGCATATGAAGACTTGTCAATAGATAATGAAAATGGCCCATTATTAACCGGTATATAGGTAGACGGATTTGCCGAGACTGCAAAAGTAGTATAAGCTTTTGCAAAGGGCAATGATATTGTCACACCATAATTTCCAATCCTGTCAGATATAGCAGGTATTTGAAAAGTGTATGTAAAGGAATTATCAGATTGAACATTTACGAATGATGTGACATGTAGTGAGGTGGGTACTGATCTAGATTCATTTGTAAATGAAATTTGTATTATATCAATAGATGGAGATAGTCCAGAATTTTGTAATCCAACTAGTTTTGTACTGCCACTAATTACTACCGTGTCTCCAGGAGCATAAACCGTTTTATCAGTAGTTACCAAGATTTCCTGACTTTGCACTCCAGCAGGAATCAGTGCAAAAGTAGTAAAAGCAGATGCGTCGCCATAAGTTGCCGTCACTCGGTATATTCCATAAATTGGAGTTACGCTGTTGACAAGCAATCCCGAACTGCCAGCACTACTTTGATATTGATTCACAGTAGTTAGTTTTCCCTGAGAATCTGGAAATAACGTTCCTTGATAGACTACTACATTAGTTGGATCATATACCTTGTATTGCACGGGAGTAAGTGGGATTACTTTTGAGACAGTGCCTAGCAGTATGATAGGTTGTGAAATTGTATAATTAGAATTATCTGTAGATATAACCATCGTTGTTGGTGCATTCTGTGCAGGAGGAACAAAAGCAGCAGAACCTAGTGAAAATGTAGATGATGCTTGAGCACCACCATATGATGCAGAAATTGTGTATGTTCCTTCAGTAAATCCTAGGACTTGATCTGTTTTCGCATATGTTGAGAACTTTAAATCATTTCCAGGGTATAATGAAAAGGTTTGCTTGAATCCATTTGGTCCTGACATGACCAGATTAACAGTAGTAGGAATGGAAGTTACTGCAGGGTTGCTTACGATTTGTGAAACTTGACCGTTTATGTTTACTATATCACCAAAGATATAGTTCTGTTTGTCAGTTGAAACAGACATTGTAAGCTGGCTAGTGGCTGAAGTTGTCGGAGGCGTTCCATTTGAAAATCCAGGGGTCCCGGTCTTGTAGACCCAGTCATTTTGGGAACCAGTGTCATAGCCATCATAGATTCTCTGCCAAGTATTAACGTCTCCTTGCGTGTCTGTAATTGGAGGTGTTTGATCAATAATTGTGCCATCCGACCCTTTTAGTTGTATAACAGCACCTGCCTGTGGAAGCCAAAGTGGTACATAATGATATACGATGAATTGCTGGCTCTGTATGGTGGTACCTAAAGATATTGTATATGCTTGCTTTAATCCAGTAGTTGCCCCAATTGACCAACCTCCTATATTGACAGGAGAACTAGTGGGATTATACAGTTCCACCCACTGTGTAGGAGATACAGTATAATCTCCAATTGGATTCAGTTCGACTTCATTTATGACAATATGATTTGCTATTGGAACCGCTTGCCCGCTAGCTGTATAACCTTGTCCAATTACAAGCAAGACTAGAATTCCTGCAATAAAGTATGGGGTAGAGTATTTCATCTGTTATACCATTTCAAGACCATGTTTGTAATTTTAGGTGTTGATTGTGGAAAAGTTGAGCTAGTTGTTAATGCCCAATATGCCTCAGCCTGCATGATCAAAAGATCCCCTACAAGGATTATAAGTTGTCCGCACAATTGATATCAAATTAGTTACAACACTATGTTTTTTCTTGCTTCTCTGAATCGCATTTAGGACATTTGTTTTCAGTGATTTTTGACCCACAGACGGCACAGATGCCCTGACCAACCTCTCTTTGAATCTGTCTCTTTCTTCTTCCAACAAATACTTTCATTGCAAAATATATCAAAATTGCAATAATCAAAGCATAGATTGGTGCAAGGAGTGCCATCATTCCAATCATAAGAAAAATAATACCTACAATTAAGAGAATTTCGCGCTTTTCGAATTTCAATTTAATCTAGGACTAGGACATTTCAATAAATAGATATGCCAGAACTCAGAGTCACTGAATTAACATTCATCTGTTATCATGTCTCTAACTCTTCTTCATCGCCTGGCTATCATAATCAGTTCAAGTCAGATAATAACTAATTGTATTTAGTTTAAATCTCAAACATGCCTAAAACATACAAATCCAGGGTAAAGACAGTGTTGGTTCATTCCACTAGGAAATATGGGCATTATCCAAAGAACTCTAAATCAATAGCAAAATTCAGATTCTGGTAAAACTTGAAAATCAAAAAACGAAAAAGAAGAATGAAGAAAATAGGTTCAAAACTTTAAACTGGACACAAAACGGGTAGAGAATTAAAATACCAGTTGAAGATTTTAACATGAATTTAACATGTTTGATGATTTAAAAAGGCAATACATAGAAACTCTAAAACTACCAGCAGCAAATTCATCGAAACTCTTTGTGTTATATCAACAATAATTTCGTTACCAGTATATCACGTTTTAATTTATTTCATACAAATCAAACAAGCTAGGAAATAGCATCAATATGGTATTGTGTAATACCTCTTCGAGCATAACCAGAAAAACTCCAACAATACTTTTTGATTTTTAAAAACAGAATAAACTACATTGATATACCAAGTTCTGTGTGTGCAGGATTTTCATTTTTCATCTTTCCTATTTTTCTTGTCTATATTTTTATCAAGAAACTTGAATTTGCAATGGGGGTTGGTACAGTGGCATATGCCAGAACCGGCATCAAATTCCAACAAATCATTCTTACAATCAGGGCACTTCAATTTTAACAACCATACTTTGTAGTTCGTCTTCTGTTGTCAGGATCTTGAATCTTTGTAAATAACAACTCATTGCATTGATATCTCTTTTTAATTACTATAAACACGAGCTTGTATAAAATAAAATCTAAAATTTTTGGTTGATTGAAAATTGGAGTTTTTTGTAGTTTATTTTATTTAGCATAAACTCTACCACATCAAAAATAAATACCAGTTCTAATCTTGAATCAAACATGTTTTTCATGCTCTGAAATAATTTGTAATGCAGTACTTTTGGCAGACATCTCTGCAGTTTTTCTATCATCTGCACTAGTTATTATGATAACATCTTCCTCTTCTGGTCTCAAATGTGTAATTATAAGATGATATATTTTTGGTTCTTTTCCTAGGGCATCTTGACTCTTGTTTGGCATTGTCATCTTGCCATCTCTAAATATCAGAGTAGTTGCACCTGTGGCCCCATTCTTAATTGCAATATCTCTCTGTTCAATTCCTGTTCTTACACTGTATGCAAAACCCCTTATCAGTACCGCGTGATTGTATCTACCTAGCACGATGGAACATTTTGGAATGTCTGTCTCTGCAGGTATGACTGAACATAGTTTCATGTATAATGCTCTTCCCTTGTTTGTTAACCACATTCCAGCGTTGGAGGTTTCTATCAAATCGTTCATCTTTAGGTGTTTTACTAGTGTCTTGATTGAACCTTCCCCAAGTCCCATCTCTTGAATAAGTTTGCTTCTACTTACCTTTCCTGTTTCCATCATCTGCATAGTTTTAAAGACATGAGCCAAGTCAAAGCTTAGAATCCTGCTGGGGGCATATCTGTCTGCAACTCTGGAAAGTAGTCGAATTACATGATGCATCTTATATTATTACAAAAGTTCGGATTGTATTTATATCAATCTCAGTTTTATTTTGAGTTGGATAAACTATCCAATAATTTAAGTAATATCATATTTGAATCTAATCTGTGAATTTTAACGATTTTAGTCAAGACAGATCAGAGGCGAAAGACACAACATGACATACGACTGGGTATGGCTAGCAGGTGGCTTGACCTTGATTGCAATGGGACTGCGTCACGCGCTTGATGTAGATCATATCACCACAATAGACAACCTCATTCGATTCAATAATGCGTCAAAACGAGCAAAATGGGTAGGTGCTGGATTTAGTGCAGGTCATATGGTGTCAGTTCTTACAGAAATGATTCTCATGATATTTGTTGCTGCAAGCGTAATAGACCAAGGTGGAGTGTTCTCCCTGTCGACTGGAATACTGGGAGCGGTGGCATTGGGATTTATTGGTCTAGTCAACTTTTATGCCATGAAAAAATATGGCAAGACTTCTGCAACCATACTGGTAGGCAGGATTCTTCCCCGTACTAGATTCATGGGTACAATGGGTTCATCTTTTGTGGTTGGCATAGTATTTGGTTTGGGATTTGACACTGCAACACAACTCGCTGCTATAGGTATGGCTGCAGCCACCTCAGTAGTAGCAGGAATAACAACCGCGCTTGGGATGATAGCGGTATTTGGTATCGGCATGGTGGCAATGGATACTCTGGACAGCGTATTGTTCAGGGCCGCATTTATTAGAACACTGGGTACTACAGGCTTTAGATATCTATCATATGCATTAAGCTCAACTGCGTTAATAATGGCAGGCTCTGCAATGTATGAAAGCATCACTAACTCTAGTATAGTCCCAGAATATACTGGACCCGTCTTGGCAGTAGGAGTGTTAGTCTGCACATTTACCTATGCACGTGCAAGAAAAGGCAGACAGTCTGAAGGTGAAAAAAATTCTAAAATAAAGACATGAGCGGGTTTGTTTTTAAAACAACACTATGATTTTTCAAGGAATATGGACAAGCTGTAGTTATGTTGACTGTTTTCATCTTTTATAATTTCTTGGATGCTAAATGCAAAACCACATAAAACAAGTTCCAGAATTATTCCATTGTTTGGTATAGTGTCTTTGGAAACATATCGTATATTGATGGACTAAGAACCGAGTTCAAGTTCTGTCCAGAAGTAAATTTCAAAATATTTATTGTTTGAATACCAATTTTTGGGTTCAGACTTGTGAGAATCTGAATCTTTACAGGACTCGCCTGTGAGAGTCTGACAGAAATCGATTCAAAAATAGAGATTTGATCCAAAGAATTTATCTTTCATCACTACACTAGTAGTTTGAGTAGATTCATGTGGGCGTAGAGGAAAATATGCGACTAATGCAGACGTTGGATGATGCGTGGAATAATCAAGACTGGGATACATTCCTCAAGCGTCATTCGGATAATACTGCTGTGTATTGGCCTGCCCAATTAGAACCAACAAGAGGACGCATGGCACACAAAAATGAATGTGTTGAATTTTTCAAAACTTTTCCTGACAACCACTTGGTAAATCGTCCGTACAAGATCTTTTTCGGACAAGATGATTTTACTTGTTCTGTGGCAGACTTTACAGGCACTATGAAGGGGCCTATGAAAGGATCTGATGGAAAAATGATTCCTCCTACAAACAAGAAATTCCATATTGAGTTTTGTACAGTTGCCCACTGGAAGAATGGAGAGATTGTAGAAGAGAAGTTATTTTATGACTTGGTGGGAATGATGAAACAGATTGGTCTCATGTAAAGAAAATACTTCAGGCCACCACACTTTGATATTAATATGATTTGATTAAGAGCATTATTCCATCAGGATCAGATAGTAATAGTTCATTTTGATTTGTTTTTTGTACATAATCTTCAAGCTCTCGTGCTAGAGTTTCTATGAAAGAATTATCTGGTACCATAATCTCAAAAACATCGAGTCCTACTTCACCTTTTATGTGAACCTTTCCACACAAGCTGTGCCAAGTATTCAGTCCAATGTGATGATGATAACCACCAGCTGAAAGAAAACTAGCTCCTACTGTACTCCAATCATATGTAATGTCCAAACCCAATTTTTGATAAAATTTTACAGATCTTTCAAGATTTGTAACTCTTAGGTGCATGTGACCAATTTTAGATCCATTGGGAAATGTTGTATTTTTTTTCTCATCTTTACTCAATTCAGATAATAGTGATTCCAAATCAAGTGGGAGTGTATCCATTATGACATATCCCTCTGTATCGTACTGCCATTCGTTTCGTGATTTATCTCGGTAAATCTCTATGCCATTATGTTCAGGATCATGTAGGTATAACGACTCACTTACTAGATGATCAGCAAATCCATCAAAATTTATCTTAGAATTTGTTATTGATGAATAGGCGTATGCAAGATTCTTTCTATTAGGCACAAGTATTGCAAAGTGAAATAATCCTGCAAAATTATGTATTGTTTGTTTTGCATTAGGATCGTGCTTTAGAATTAAAAGTGGTTCTTTGTACTCTGTGAATTTTCCTTTGAATCCAAGATCTACAGCTTCTAGATCATCATTTGTTTTGTAACTACGATTAACTTGTAAACCAAGATCATTTTCATAAAAGAACAACTGCTTTTGTAGGTCTTTAACTCTTAATGTTGGAGGCCCCATTTTCATATCGGCGGGCATTTTGATTCCAGTCAAACAGGATCACGTGGTGGAATCAGAATAAAAGAATTCATAGCATTAAAAATTATTATAGTTTGTTTTCTATATAGGAATTGTCATGGACAAGTCTGAAGGAAAAAAAATTACAATAATCAAGGACGGTCCATACATTGTTTCTGGAGACATTCCTCTTACAATTGAAGTAATTACAAACAACAAAGAAGGATATTCATGGGATTGGAAGAAGGGTAAAACATTCAAGACAGAATCTAGTTACGCTTTATGTCGTTGTGGTGCATCAAGTAACAAGCCGTTTTGTGATGGCTCACATACTCGTATAAAATTCGATGGAAAAGAGACAGCATCAAAGATTCCATATGAAAAACAATCTGAGAGTATTGACGGACCTACACTAATATTGAATGATCAGGAAAATCTTTGTGCCTTTGCACGCTTTTGTGATCCTGAAGGTAAAATCTGGAGTTTAATTGAAAATACAGATGATCCAAAAATCCAAGAATTAGTCATACGTGAAGCAATGCATTGTCCTTCTGGTAGATTAACTTTACATGACAAAAAAACTGGAAAAGAGGTTGAGCATGATCTCTCACCTTCTATTGGTGTGATAGAAGATCCACCATTGAAATGCAGTGGTCCACTTTGGATACGTGGAGGCATAACAATTGAATCTCAAGATGGAACACATTATGAAAAACGTAACCGTGTAACATTATGTCGTTGTGGTGCATCAAGTAACAAGCCATTTTGTGATGGAAGCCACGCAAGTATAAAATTCAATGATGGGCTTCTTGAAAAATAATGTACTCCATCTTGTGATACTAGAAAAAATTAAGAAAAGGTTTTCACCCTCACTAAGCTGATTATTTTACGGCGCGGAAAGCGATATGTAGCACCCTCCAGCCCGCTCCTACTATGAGTTCAGACTTGTGAAGATTCAAAATTTATTCTAAAAAAGGTCAAACGCAGCGTCTCCATCTATACCCCAAATAAGAAGTGGGATCGGCCGGATTTGAACCGACGACCTCAGGTACCCAAAACCCGAATCATACCAAGCTAGACCACGATCCCGATGTGATTGCACAAAAATGTCCCCAATTTAATCTTCTCATAG
>Ga0075029_100000498_pt1 | contig 22548 bp, 34 predicted proteins | sample LitLauG_LLR_2013_FD_71391 | JGI IMG/M metagenome (GOLD analysis project Ga0075029, IMG submission 71391) | Freshwater sediment microbial communities from North America - Little Laurel Run_MetaG_LLR_2013 | ecosystem: Environmental > Aquatic > Freshwater > Creek > Sediment | place: USA... | reverse complement strand
TTGTGTTGTAACACTGCTACCAGCAACATAGGAATAAACTTTTGCTCCTGAAGCTGGATTACCATTGTTGTCAAAAATCTGAAAGCCAAAAGGCCATGCGATAACTGTTGCCATAGTATTATCCTATTGTTCCGTAAACTGTTCCGGTTGATCCTGAAACAGAATGTCCATTTAATCTTATTGCATATCCTGGATATCCACCAATGCCATAACTACTACCTCCTGTATTTGCCGAAGGTTCACCAGAATAGTTTGGTAGATATATTGTGCTATACCAAGCAAAGCCACCATAGCTGCCTAATGCTCCACCACCACCTCCACCTGATACGTTTCCTGAAAATGCACCACTAGTTGTGTTAATGTATGCAGAGTTACCACCAGAACCAACATTGAATGCTGGTACTCCTGGTGGATATGATGTTCCAGGAAATAGATTAGCAGGAGTTACTCCAACGGTACCTGCTGTGCCGCCTGAACTTGCTGGACTACCATATGCTGCATGACCACCGGCACCACCATTAAGAGTACCACCAGCAGATCCTGCCGTTGCTGCAACAGAACCAGCCCAACTTGAAGCACCAGCAGATCCTCCTGTGCTTGTGTATCCAGCACCTCCACCACCGCCTCCACCGCCCAAGTTAGGTACAGAAGAAGCATAACCACCAGCTCCTCCACCGCCACCACCTCCAATGATACCAGACCAGCTTGAGAATGTAACGTTATACGATAATGTTAATGCATCACCACCATTGCCACCATTAGCACCTTGATAAGAAGCATTGTATGGAGTACCAGCACCACCAGTACCACCAGCACCTAAAATACTACCTGTTCCTGTGATTGTAATACTATCACCAGATGTCCAGCTTCCTGTACTTGCTGCACCATATATGTGTCCATTGACATTCAATGTAAATGCACTAATACCTGCTGTATATGTTCCTGTTGTTGACCACGTTGGACCACTACCAGCACGCATCGTCGCCATTGATACGCCATTAGTGTTTCCTGTAAGAGTGACCGTTAATGGTATAAATCTACTCTTACCATAGAAATCACTCATACTAATCTGTCCACTACTAACTCCTGCCAACGAACGAGCATTACTATCATTCATTGTAATTGTAGCTGTAGCACTTTGTCCAAGTTCGAGATTGACACCTTCGTTTAGACTGCCAACAGTGGTACTGCCACCAAGGCTAATATTACCACTGCTTACCATTGTCATTATTTGTTCTCCAACTCTTTTACACGTTCAGTAAGTTCCTTGATAGCTTCAACAAGCAATCCAACAAGATTACCATAAGCAACACCATAGTATCCATTGTTCTCACTAACAGCTTCAGGAGCAACTTTAAGAACGTCCTGAGCAATCAAACCAATACCAGGTTGATTCGTTTGTGTACTAATATATGTGACACCATTCAAAGAAAGAACCTTAGACAATGCTTCTGTAATAGGCTGGATATTATTCTTTAGTCGTTTATCGGAGAATGCTGTAATATTTCCTGTAGCATAGATTGTTCCACTTGTTGAGTTAGATGTTCCAACACCAATAGCATTAAACTGAACATTTGAAGATGTTGCAACTGCTTGACCAATGCTAACAACAACACTTCCTGTTGTTGGAGAAACAGTCACACCTGTACTTCCTGTAACACTATTAACTCCTGATAGTGCACCAGATATTCCTTGTGATCCTTGACTACCGCTTGTTCCTGCAGTACCAGTAGTTCCTTGACTACCAACGAATCCCATTGTACCTTGAGTTCCCTGAGTTCCTTGTGGACCAGTAGCACCTTGAGGTCCTGTTACATTTCCAGCATCAACCCATGTACTTCCACTCCAAACCCAAAGATGTCCTGTATCTGCTGTAACATATCCATCGCCAATTGCACCAGTATATGAACTTGGATATCCTGGCAATGCTGTTGCTGTTGAAACAGAACCAAGAATATGAACAGATGTTCCATTAGCACCAGTCGTTCCTTGAATTCCTTGAGGTCCTGTTGCTCCTTGTACACCTGCTGCCCATGCTCCATCAGCACGTAAGAAGTTTGCAGTACCACCTCCTGATCCAGGAACAGCACCTCTTGCAACAGATGTAAACAATGGTAGATCTGTTGCTACTAAACTTCTAAATGTTGGTTGTGATGGACTACCTGATGTTGGTCCTGCGAACACAGTATTAGCAGTCTGAGTGTTTAATGTTAATGTCAAATTACCTGTTGATGTTATTGGACTGTTAGAGATAGAATAGATTGGTGTTGTAGAACTATCAGATAATCCAACACTGCTAACTGTTCCACTGCTCGTTCCTGGTGGAACTGACCATGCTCCATCAGCACGTAAGAATGCTGTTGTACCGCCCGGCGATGTTGGAGCAAGTCCACCATTGCTTGTTGAAAAGTTAGAAACAGAAAGACCAATTGTTCCACTTGATGTTAAAGGACTACCAGTTACAGTTAATGCAGGAGTTGTTGACTGGATACCGATAGAACTAATATATTCTGCATCATCTTGCCATGAAGGAGGTGCTGAGGGACCATTAGATGTTAGAATTTGTCCAACACTACCTGCATTTCCATTAAGAGACCAAGCACCTATTTCTTTAATCTGAAAAATAGACTGGGCTTCACCTGCACCACCTGTTGTAAAAATAATACCAGTTAGTTGATCACCAATTTCAATTTGATTATATGTTGTATCTGATCCATTAACGTACAAATATAAAGGCACCGTTGATGGTGTTGTTATATTTCCTGAAGATGTAGAACCAATTGTAATAGTATTTGTACCGTTGAATAAAAATCCTGAGGAACCCGCAAAAGAACCACTGCTATTATATTGTACACTTCCGTTGCTACCACCTGGTGTTATACCTGTACCATCACCTGGGAGCATTACATTATCTTCATCTAAATATGTCTGTGATCCATCATTGCTTTTTATAATAAAGTGGTATGATGTGCTTGGAGGAATAAAGACAGATAGTCGTCCATAACCATCTGCAACGATAGGATTTGTATTAGCAGGTCCCGTTGCTGTCGAATATGTATTTTGATATCCTGAAGGAGAACTAGATCCAGCAATATAAGAATAAACTTTAGCATTAGGTGCTGGATTGCCGTTATTGTCAGTTATTTGAAAGCTGAATGGCCATGCGAAGTATGTCATAAATTTCCTCTGTTTGTTATTGATATTTATGGACCGTGGTTCATAAATACCAATCATTACAGGAGTTTTCACATGGCAATTGGATGGATCGCAGCTGGCACTGCTCTTGCAAGTATAGTTGGGAGTAGTATGCAAGCAAGTGCTGCTCAATCAGCTGCACAATCACAACAACAAGCAGCACTATATCAAGCCAATCTTGCTGCTAATATCTATACTGCTAATCAAGTCAACAATCTACCTACACGAGAACTTGGTGGACTTGCGCAACAACAGGAAGGATACTTGCTTGGTTTAACACCAAATTTAAATATCTCTCCTGATTTTTCTGTTGCTACTGTTAGTCCGAATGTTGCTGGTACTGGTGGGATTACGTATAGTGGACCTGGATCTACAGGTGTTAATAATATTCTCAACAATACAGGAACTCCTACAGGTTCACCAACACAAACTCCTGGTCCTGCAGTACGTCCATTGACTGGAGTTACTGGTGGACAATTAAGTCCAGGTGGTCTTGTTCCTGGTCCTAATGGTTCTATGATTCCTGGAGGGATTCAAGCTAATCCTGGTGGTAGTCCTACAGGCGTTCCTGGTTATTCGACAACTGCTCCCGGTAGTAGTGCAACAGGTAGTTTTTCAAGTCCTACAGGTGCTCCAGGTGGATCAATCAATCCTGTAACGGGAACACCAAATAGTAGTACAACTTCTGGTGGTTATGGTTCATTAATGAATCCATATAATCCAAGTACATTTTTCTTATCTCCTGATTACAACTTCTTAATGAGTCAAGGCAGTGCTGCTATTAATCGCGCTTCTGCTGCTGGTGGTAATACTGGTGGAACAGGCGCTGTTGAAAACTCTCTAAAGTTTGCAAGTGGTTTAGCATCAACAGATTATAACCAAGCATTTACAAATAGTCTTGCAGCACAAGCACAACAATTTAATCTGTTACAATCAACTGTTAACGGTGGTAATGTTGCAACACAAAGTACAGTAAATGCAGGGAATAGTGCTACGAGTGCTTTAGGTAGTGCTGCTACAGGATATGGAAATGCTGGTGCTGCTGGTACTATTGGTGGAGCTAATGCATGGTCAAGTGGATTGAATAGTGTTGGTAATACAGCAACATCAGGTGCGTTAGCTGTAAGTAATCCTAATAGTCCATTCTACAATCCTAACTCACCATTGTTCTTTGGAGCAGGTGGTGGCGGTGGTGGCGGTACTGTTAATCCAACTGCAACATATAATGCTTCTGTTGTCCCAACAGCTTAAAGGAAACTATAATGTTTGAAAACGGCTTAAATCCAGAAATTCCTCTCCAAGGAACAACAACAACACATCCTACATTACAGCAACCATTGTCAGATCAGTTGCAGGCTAATGCTACGCTTGGAAAGACAACTGCAGATACAAATTATACTAATGCAGCAACAGGACTAGTTGGAGAGCAAACGACTGGTGCAAATCTTGAAAATCAACTAAAGCAGATGAGTTTGAATAATACAAAGGCTCTTGGTGATGCTTATCGTGCAATGCTCACAGGTGGACAAAATCAAACCACACCACAACCAAGTCAAACTACACCACAATCAAATACATCTGTAATGAGTGGTGCTGGTCCTTCAGGTGCTCCTGTTACATCTACAGGCACTCCAAGCAATCAACCAGTATTACCTCCTGGCGTTGATCCTAGTTGGACAGTCAATAAAAATGCAGATTGGTATAATGATGCTCAAGGCAATCCTGTATCACGCTTGAATGGTCCTAAGTATACACCATCTGGACAACCAAACATGATGAATGGTGGAATGATTTCTGATTTATACAATCATGCAATTGCAGGCTCTGCACAAAATGGTGGCAACCCAGCTGCACTGATTGCAGCAAGAACAGAAGCATTAGAGAAGGCACAAGACTTTGATGCTAAGAGTGCTACAATTCAAGAGACGTATTCAAAAGCAAACAAAGCTAATCAAGAAGTTCAGAACATGGTTCAAGAGCATACAGGAAACATTGCATTCGATGTTACAAATAGTGCTACACCATTGGAGACACTTCATAATGCTATGATGCAACAACCTCGTGTTGTGGCAGGTTGGATGCAGTCTCTTGGTATTCAAAGTCCAGATCAAATGGTTGGACCTGATGGAAAGCTAACGCCACAAGCGCAAGCATTGCTATCTCCTCAAGCAAGTTATAGTGAAGCGCAGCAACACATTACTGATATGAAGAACAAGACAACACAAGTTGCTATTGAACAAACAAATGCAAAGACACGACAGTTCGAAGCTGAAATTGCATCACAAAAGATTCCTATTGAAGCTGCTGCTGAAGGAAGAAAGCTTATTGAGGCAGGTGGTTCTACTGTACAATCTATTGGACAACTTGATAATGCTCGTACTCAAATACAAGCAATTCAGAAAGCTATCGATAGTGGTGGACTTGAGTGGAGCGGTCGTTCGTGGGTTGTTAATACAGAAAAGATGGAACCTGGTCTTTTAAAAGATATTAGGAACATGTATGGTCCTGGTATTATTGCTCCAGATAATACATTCCAACTATATCGTGCTTTGAAGCAAGCAACAGCTGCTGGCACAGATGCTTATTTGTCTGCAAATCCAGCAATTAAGGCTGGTAGTGAAACACGATTTAGCAACGTTGCTAATGCTTTGACAGGCGGAGCAGACTTTAGTAGCAATCCAAAGGGATTGAGTGATACATTAAAACGTGCTGATGGTGTCCTTGCTGAAATCCAAGGAAGTAAAGATCAGATCTTATCGTTGACAAATAGTCAGCTAAAGCGTCTTGGTATTAGTGAGTATACAAATCCTGGCACATTGTCGACAAAAGTTCCAGCTACAGGAAGTCCAACAACATCTTCAGGAATGCCTCCTGCTAATTCATTGCCACCATCAACACCAATCATTCGTAATCAAGCAGACTATGATAGCTTTGCTGGAGGATATTATATCACACCTTCAGGTGAAACAGCATACAAGCGAGGTAAATAATGGCTTGGACACCTCCTGCATCTGATTTGGTTGCTCCAACACCAGGATGGGGAACTCCAAGTCCTGCCAATGTTGGTGGGATGCCTGGTGCTCCTGTTTCTGGTCGTCTTGATATTCTTCATCAAGAACTTTCACAAACAACAGATCCTACTTTACAAGCAAGTCTTAATCGTGAAATTGCACAAGTTGGTGGACAACAAGTACCAAGTTCTCTTCCACCAGGACCTGCTGCTACTTCCTTTTCTCCACCACCACAACAAAGACAACAACCAAATACACAAACAGGACAATGGACGCCACCATCAAGTGATCTTGTTCCTCCTACAACTCAAGCAACACCAAAGTCAACAATGGAAAGACTTGGTGAATGGTTTGCTAGTGTTCCACGATCAGTAGCAGAAGGAACTGCTGCTCTTGGTTCGAAAGCTCTTGGAAGCATTGTAGCAACAGGACTTGAAAATGCAACTTCTCTTTCAAATACATTAGATAAACTATCAGGACAAACTCCAGATCCTAATCGTCCAAGTCCAGAAAAGACATATGCTCAAACAATGAGTGATATGTCATATGAACCATCAACAAAAGGTGGACAAAGCTTTGAAAATGGTGTTGGAACAATTGCAAAATATACTGGTATTCCTTATGTCGTTGGTAGTGTTCGAGACTTTGTCAAGGGTATAACAGGAAGTGATACACTGGGACACGATGCTGAACAAGTTGTTGGTTGGTATCTTCCAAAAGTTGTTGGTAAGGGTGTTGGTGCTGCTTCTGATGCTTTAGATCAAATTGCTTCGAAACCATTTGGTACACCAGGAGTTCCTGGTCGAGAATTAAATAGTCCTGGATATTCTCCTGGATCTGAACCACCTGCAGCTAGTCCATCAAGTGGTGTTGCTAATTTAAATCAACCACCACAATGGAACTTACCAATGGCCAATGGTAAGCCGGTTCCATCTACATCACCACAACCTGTTCTACCAAACGATTTAATGACGAGATTAAATTCTTTGCCTCTTGATAAACATTTAGAGAACGCATATTCTGTAGGTGCTCTTGCTGCTAATGTAACAGCAGCGATGCATGGACATGCTGGAGGAGTTATTGGTGCAGGATCTAATCTTAATAGGATTATGTCAAATCTTGGATATACTATTCCTGAATTGAATCAAGCAGCACCATATGCTGCTACTGGTGTTCGTCCATCAAAGATAACTGTCAATCCTGCAGGAACACAAGGAATACCACCAGCAAAGATAAAAGAATTTGGTGATATTGTTAATCAAAGTAACGTTGATCTATCAAACAAATAATCAAATCTTTGTATTTCGAACTGCATCACTAAAAGATTGCAATGCACTACATTGTTGAACTACTTGATCTAGTTCAGCTTTATATTGTTCAATCTTATCTTGTAGTTGCTTCAATCGTTCTGCTTGTGTATGATTCTTTTGGACTAAAATATCTTGTTGTGCTAATGTTCGTCCATGATTAACTAATACTTCTTCATAACGATAATGCATCTCTTCATAAGCTCGTTCATAATAGCGAGCACGATCAATAGCTCTTTGAAGTTGAACTTCTAACGTATTGTTCATGTCATATCCTTTAGATTAACTGGACCGTCAGGAGGACTATTGAATTGTGCACGAAACTTCTCTTCTGCTTCCTTACGCTTCTCCAACAAGTCCTTCAAAGCGTCGGGATCAGTCTCAAGTTCCTCAAGCAATACCAACAACTCTGCTCGATGTTGTGTACGTTCATTAATCAGTCGCAATATTTCATCTGGCTCTGTTTCTCTACGAATAAACTCTGCAATAGCAGGACTATCTAACCATTCCAACGTTGCGCGTATATTATCAATTTCAAGTTCCTTCTGAATCTTAAAATACTGTTCTTCTGTATACTCAACATATTCAATATCACGCATTAGTTGTAATTCAAGAGCAGTCAATGGTCGTGTTGGCCATACAATTGTCTTTACTTGTTGCTGTCGTGCTGGACGAACAATTTGAGTTACTTCATGTGTTTGTGTGCTAATATCTTGCATTGAGACTTCAGCACCTTTCATTGCACCTTTGAGCCAATTAAACATATTATCCCTCCCTAACAAACTTTTTATATGCACCAGGCCACGGCTTAGTCCATGTAGCACCATTGAACTGCTCAACAGGAATCTCTTTCGTTACAGGACAATCTGTAGCACCTATGACAGGAGCAGGAATGCTTTCGTCATATGTTACTTGTTTTGGTGGTCCTGGTGGTTGAGCTTGTACAGGTTGAACTTCGTCCTGTTTCTTTAGTTCCTTGATCTTCTTTTCGATCTTTGCTTTCTTTACAACATCTTTAAACTCTGCATCACAATCAGCAGGGATATCAAGATATTCTTTTACTTCTTTAGCAGTAAGACCAGTAACGATTAATTTCTTAATCTTATTGATTTGTGGTTGAGTTAGAGGCATAGCGTGTCAAGTACTTTACTAGTTGTTGTTTAAGAGGTAGCATTTCTTCCTCTGATAGTCGATCACCAACAAGAATAATGTTGATCAAAGCATGTAGTGTTGTTTCTGTATCTACAATTCCTTGATTCATATTTGTTAGGTAATCGTTCCATTTATCCTCCAGCAACTGATCGATCTGCTGCAGTAATGCTCGATTTTGGCTATCAACCATATCATGTGTTTTGCGAGCCATATCGTTCAGTGCTGGAATGAATCCTGTTGCTGAACTATTTTGTGCTTCACATAGTTCAACACGTTGTTGTAAATCTTGTAGTCTAACTTCTAATGGTGTCATATTAACTATCCTTTCCAATGCTTGCTTGTTGACGGAAACTAATATCTTCGAGTTCTGCAATAGTTGATGGTAAGTCACTTTCAGACATATCTTCACAATCAACAGGATGGTCTTGTGGTTCTCCAAAAGCAGCAACAACGAAAATATCATTAATAAAGTTGTATGATTGACCGCTATGGTTTACTTTTTGAATATGCTGGCGATTGACAATGATCTTTTCACCGACAAAGAATGTATGATAACGTTGTCCTGAGCGAGAATCTGTCCCTGCCAATGGATCAAAAGCAATAACAGTTGCTGTAATATAAGGATCTCCTTTTGTTGAGTTCCTCATAACAACTAAACCACCTGCTGACTTCTCTTCTTGCTCTTCTACAACTTCAATTTGAATCTTCTTCCAGATAGGAAGCCACTGTTGCTTACTCATTTACTTCTCCTTTGATTTTGATATTTGCTTGCTTTCGGTCTTGTCTTACTTCTATTAAACCTTTAACTATTCCTTTTTCGGCTAGTTGTTGTTTGATATATGCACGTTTACGATTGAGCATGACTTTTTCAGGATTAGCTTTTCTCCATCTTTCTTCTGCTAATCTGCATCTAAGAGGATGGTTTTTTCTCCACTCTGCTGCTAGCTTGATTCTATGCTGACGAAATTCTTCATCAGTCTGGTATCGATTACGAAACTTAACATTAAACGTTTGCTTGCTTTTTGGTTTTGGACCAGGCTTATGGTTTTTGAGATCAACAATTACTTTCATTTGCTATCTCCAAAGATGATACAAATCCTTCCATTAACAACTTGAATTGTATAGTGATCAAAGTTTTCTTTCCATTGATCAAGCAACCAGTTAATTCTGGTCTGTGAGTTTGTTAGTTGGACCTTAAGCTGATATTTTGCAGCGGCTCGTGATCTTGCTGGTAATCTATCTTTCACAGGCTTCATTGTTTTTCTCCATATGATCTATTTATAGTGACCCATAAAAAATATCACAACTTTTTGAGATCAAGTATAAATACTCCATATGTCAAGGAGAAATACAATGAACACAGAGCAAATAGTTGCAACATGGGAAGTATATCTTGATATGATTTCACAACAATGGGAGAACAAAATGGATGGAATTTTGCAAGGAGTACGAATTGTACCAATAGAAGAAGCTCTTAATAACCTCAGTAAAGAAGATTTGATTGATATCATATCTGGATATCGTCAAGATGATAAGCAACGAGAGTTAGATGCTTTAGATGCAAGCATTGAACAACGTGTATTAAGCATTGCAGATCGATTGGATATTATTGCAGAACAGATAGAAGCAATATCAAAACAACTAAATGGAGAATAACAAATGGAACAACATGATTACATGTACGGGAAAGATGGAAAAAGGAGATATATTACCGCTGTTGGAATTGACAAGACTAATAAAACATTTTCTACAGCTGTTTTTAAAGCAATGCCAGCATATAAAAGAATAGTTGAACAATGGAAACAGTATGGATTAGAGCCACATATTATTCAGTCATGTGGATCTGGTGGACAAGCAGAAAGTTGTAGAAGTGCAACATTCAATTTAATGAAGTTGGTTGGATATAAACATTTTATGGAGAACGATAATGAAGTATGAGCATATGTTAACACAGTTGAGCTTTCGCACGTATCCTTTGCTGTGGTTGATCAACTTTGATGTTAAGTTTAAGAAGTAATCCCACACCGTTATGACAGAACGGCTGCCATACCAACGCTGGGACAGGTGGTGGGAAAGTCCCAGCAAGAACAACAATAAGGAAGAACTATGAAGATAAAGTTAGTGTATGAGATACCGTTTGAGTTTGATACGGATAGGTATGGGATTGATGTTGATGAAACAAGTTATCCTGATTATCCTGCGTATCTTATTTCTGCTTTGGAAACTGGATGCTACATCTCTTGTAATGACAACATTATAGCGGAAGCGTGCGGTGAGCGTGATTGCCTATGTGGCGTTGGAACTATACGGTTATCAAAGCAAGAACAACAATAAGGAGCGTGAGGATTATGACATTAGAAGAAGCGTATTACTGGTTATCAGCAGCGGTAAGTAATGCTAATGGATGGTATCAAGACCAGTATGATGAGGATAATGAACACCTCCTAAAGTGGAAGGAAGCATTGGCAGTCGTAAAGGAACAATTCAAAACTGCTTGTGAAGGAGGAGAGTGAAATGTTGCTTCACCGTAAAGAACTAAAACGCAGATTGATAATGAAGCAAGAAAACAAGTGCTTCTATTGTTATTGTGTATTTGGTTTAGATAGTTATGCGGACAACTATCCAACATTTGAGCATCTAAAAGACAAGCATAGTCCAGAAGGTAGAAGTGATAGAGTAGGAGACATTGTTATTGCTTGTAAAAAGTGTAATCAGGATAGAAATGCGGAGCAAATGCGGAATAGACCAAAAAAGATAGTTGATAGCAAGAAGGTCTTATACGCAAAGCCAAAGACAAAAGAAGAGAAGTTGGCAGAGAGATTAGAGAGGATGCCACCTCCGTTGCCTCTTACTGACAAAGATAGGCAGATTATTGCTGATAGAGCGGAAGCCATTATCAACAGTATGAACGGATGCAGAATAACAAGAGGCAAGATACAATGACAAAACAAGATAAGATAGTCAAGCACATTGCTTTCCTGGAACAAAAGATGGGAGTGTGTGAGATGTATAGTGCTATGAAGATTGAGCGTCAACCAACAGGTGCTTTGTTCATTAGAGAAAAGGCACTGCTTACAAAGGAACAGCGGTATAAGCCAGGAGAGAGTTGGTCAGGTTGGGATGCGGCTATCCCACCATCAGCAAGTGAAGAGTTGCAAGAGCATTACAAGTATTATAAAGGAGAGTGAGAATGAAAACAAAACAATGCAGAATTTGCAATAAGCGAAAGCTATTGACAGAATTTTACAAGAGCAAGCAACATACAGATAAGCATGATTCGCGATGCAAGATCTGCCAACGTCAATATACAAAACAATGGCTCGAAAATAATCCTGAAAAAGCTGAACTATATAATGCTCGTAAAAATCAAGCTCAAAAAGATAATGGATATCAAAGAACATGGATATCAAGAAACGAAAAGAGATGGAAGGAATATTATCGTCAATGGTATCAAAACAATAAACAACACCAAAACGAAAATTGTCGAAAATACAGAGAACGACAAAAAAATGAGCAGGGTGAATAGTATTGACATATATAGTATTGTGAAGCGAGCGTTTCACCATCGTGTGAGAGCGATGTAAAAACACAAGTAAGAAGTTCGTAAAGAATATAACGATAAGGCAATGCGACTATCTCGTCCGTCAGGACAATCTTCTTCGCCATCTCACTGGTCCAACGGTCGCATTGCCTTTGGAGTTTATTATGAAACTTACAGAGAGCGATCTAAAACGTCTTGCAACAGCAACAAAGACGATAATGCAAAAGCATCCAGAACTTGAAGAGCGTGAAGCAAGAAAGCTCGCAATAGAGTGGTTATTTCGTAAAGCTGAAAAAGAACTTGCCGCTCAACACAAAGCAAATCCCCCAAAGTCAAAATATTTCAAGCGTAAAAACAAACAAAAAGTCGGTTCAGTTTCTCCTATGCCGATTCAGCCAAAGCCATTTGTTCGAACATTGTCTGACGAAGAAATAGAGCGCCGTGCCAAGGAAGCATTGAAGCGTGGAGAAGTGCTATGAAAGCACACATCATATACACAGCTTTACACCAAAAGATAAAGAATCATGTTGCTGTTCGAACTGCTGTTGGGTTTATGCATGACAACGATATCCAGATCTTCGATAGTGAAGAGAAGTATGGAAAACAATATCTTGATATGTTGTTAAAGATACTAAACGCACTTGAAAAAGGTCAGTTCATTCAAGATCACGACATTATCCGTATTATAACAGGCTTTCCTAATATCCAAACGATGGGAAGGAATATAGAAGCTGTGTTATTAAAGTGCATTAATATGGACGATTTTAGTGAAGAAAACATTGATCAACAAATATACATTATGTCAAGGTGGGAAAGAAAGCCAAACCATGCTGAAAAGATAGAAGTTGTAAAAGCAATGATACGACTTTACAGATCCCCCATAAATGCAAGATTCGAATTTATCTTGCAAACGGGTCCAGAAGTAGGAGCAGTGTGGAAACAATGTAAGGATAAAGTACAACCAAACTATGTCAACTTCAAGAAAAAGGGTAACAAAAACGCCCCCTTATAATACTCTTTAATAGAAAAGCCCTTATAAGATATTATAAGGGGGCGTTTGCCCCCATTAAAACCAACAAATAAAAGCCCATATTAGCTGATTAGTTCTATTTTGGTTTTGGAATAATAGATCTATTAGTTCTATTTTGGTTTTGGAATAAATTTTCCCTTAATTAACGGCAAAATATTTGTTTTTTAGGGTAAGGGTCAAAAACAAGCGATTGAGTTCGGGTAAAACCCATATCTGCGGTTTGGTCTTTACCCGATATATCAACAACGGCGATATCCCGCATTGCGGGGTTTTTCGTCCGTATGTCGCACCATCAATGGTCCGTATATGGCTTTTTGTTGCTATGTCCTCCCTTGATACCAGCACTGGCGACCAATAATGCTATCAATATAAACCCGATAACCAACAATATTTTCTTCATTCCGTCTTCTCCTGTTGATACGCAGGTCTGCCATTTACCAACAACGCATCCCGCTCTGCCTTCTTCTTTGCTCTTCGTCTTTCTATGACACGAAGACGCATTGCCTTCCCTTTTTCGGTTTGCTCATAACGAAGTCGTGCTTCTGCCTGTGCTTTTCTCCCTTCTTCCGTTGCTTTATGCCGCTTGATATATGCCTTTGCTTTTTCGGGGTTGTTGATACGCCATTTCTTTTGGTATTCAGCCATCGCCCTTCGTCCTTCCATATCTAACCCCATCTTGCTGTTGTTTTCTTCGTTTTCCATACCATATACCTCCATCGTTTCGGTTATTGTTGTTTGTCCCGCATCGTCCCCGCACTGCTAATACGGGTCTGCGACGCCATTTCGCATCGTTCCATTGGTTCAGCATCTATTCACGCACCATCTTCGTTTCTATGGTCGTAAATAGTCCTCACCATCCCAGCGATATCTTCTAACTATCTTTTGCTCTTATAGTTTTGTCATTTTGCTGCCACCTTTCCATTGTCCCATCGTGCCATTGTGTTTGCCGACTCTGCCACCACCTTCCACAACTCCTTACCATATGCGACATCAAACACATATTGCCGTTCCGCCGTGTTCAGTTTTTTCATTTCTTCGTATTGCCAGTCATATAACGCATATCCATCTTTGTATTGTGCTGCTCATTTTCATTCTCCTCTGTGTGTTTCTAAGTGTGTTGTGTCAATATTGCTATATCCCATTGCTTCGCATAACTTACGAAGCGTCCATTTCAGTCTGTCATAGTGTTCGTCAGGGCAGTTGATAAAGTCAAGTGTCTTTGCGGCACCATAATACTTCTCTGCTTTTCCATATCCACCACACTTACCTGTATATTCATATTCCTGGATAACTCGCACGACATCAAAGTCTCCACCAGTAATAACCTCAACTCTATCAATAGCATCTTTCAGCGTGTCAAACCTCTGGACGAACTCTGTTGGGTCGTCGTCATATTCTTCGGCATCGCTATCTAACATTTCTTCTTCTATACCGAAGATGTCTTCGTCCCAGTCCTCAGCCGACCGATAGTCGCCTTCACTTTCTCCATCATTGCTCGTAAAAACACCAGCAAAGTCGCATCCTCTTTCGGCATAATGGGCGACAAAGTAAAAACCACGCTTGACAAGGTCGTCATACCAGTCTGCTGGTGGTCCCCATTTTGTTGTAAAATATGCTTCATAACCATCAACCTCAGTCCCATCGTCTTGTAATACGCTGGCACTTTGTATATCAAACTCATACTTTGCTTCATTCTTCCATTCTTTCAGCATACGCTTATATCTGTTTGGTTGCTTATGCGATATGCGAAGGTGGTTCTGGCAGTCGTTGCTCATACTTCCTCCTTTGTTTCAGCATTCCAGCGTCCTTGTAATAGTTCTGTCGTTCCCTCAACAATACCATCGTCCTCAATAACATCACCATTTGCGAAGTCAGGTATATCATATGATACTAACCCATCGCTAATGGCAGCATTCATAAAGTCGTGTGCGCATTCGTTATAGTCGTGTTCTTCATATCCCTCAAAGTCATACTCGTCCTTATACTTGACATATAACGCATCAAGTTCGCCCTTCGTCAGATAACAATATGTCCTCGTGCTAACGGATATCTGTTGCTGCGTAAGACATTCTAACATAAACTTCTTTGTCTTTGTGCTCATTGTATTGCTCCTTATTGTGTGTTATATAGTATGCTGTCCATCGGCACCCATAACTATTTATGTCTGGGTGTCTAACTATAACATATATTCTTGGGTTGGTCAAGCGTTTTCTTGTATATTTCTCGTCTATCCCCTGTAAAAACATCAAATATTTCGTCATTGTCATACCTATTGTTATCGCCTATCACGAAGAACCACTATCTATGCGGCTTATCACGATGCTCGCCTCATTCAGCCACTATTTCTGCGGGTCTTCACCGACATAACTTCTTCTCTTTACTCTAAACGACACCCAGCCAACATAAAAAACTGCCCGCTAATACCTTCCGACCTATAAATAGTCTTTACGACTATGACAGAGGGGGATAATATGCCAGCTCCACGCGGGACACGATATAAGGCGATGCGACAAGGTAAGCAATATTACCACGGCAGGCCTTGTCTTCATTGTGGTGCGACATATCGTTATACGACGACTGGCCATTGTGTTCGTTGTTGTCGTATAACTGCTGCTAAACGCTCTAACTCTTATAACGCTCTCATTCAGCAGCGTGTGAGGGAGGTGCGAGCGTTCCTTGACAGACCAGTTATTCTCCCTGCTGACCATAATAAACTATACGAACTATACCGACAGATTTGTAATAGTGTTGATGGTGAGGGGGACAGCGACAACAACTTATCAAACGATTTGTATGACTTGACAGACCATACCGAATAGTTTGTATAGTTGTAATAGTATTGAATAGTAAGAGTTGTCGGTATTGTTGCGACGACAAGTGAGGACAATATAAACAATAGCAACTATGTCATTGTCATCGTGCGAGGCTGTCAGAGTTGTATATGATATGTTGATATTTTGTAATGTAAGCAACAGTGAGGGGCGATCTTGGAATTTAGGGAAACGAATTGGAGTGGTGGATACGTGATTTGACAAATTTTATTTTTTTGGATTTTTGGATTTTGCAGTACCGAGAGCAGCTCGGAATTTTTTTGGATTTTACTTTTTGGAGAAACAGCATGAAACATAGTAACAATCATAGTAACAAACCTAGTAGATCTGACTATATTGGCCCGCGTAAAACCCCTGCTGAAATAAAAGCTAATTTTATGGCACGGTTTTCTTATACTTACCTCCCCGCTGATATTAAATGGGAAGTCAGCAATTTGGATATTGCGAACGTTACAGAACGATTAGCGGCTGATCGTGATGGGAACGACATTGATATCTTATTGTTTATGATAGGTGTTATAGGCGAGCAAAAGTTTAAAGGTGCTCGAATCCCAGAAGAACATGAAGAAATGTTGCTTTTGATTCATGCAGTGTTGAGAAAAGCTTTGGTTAAGAGCACGAAGGAGAGTGCATAATGTCAACTTATGGCGGACCCCAGAAAAGATATTATGAAAAGAACAAGCAAAAATATATAGAGTACAACAGAGAAAGAGGTTATTGGAAGAATGAAGATCTAGAAAAGCGAAGAGCTCGTGCAATCTCCCACCAACTTAAAAAATATGGATTAACACGTGAGCAGTTTTTGGAAATGTTGAAGAATCATAATAATCAATGTGCTATATGTGATTTTGTTTTTGAGCAGCGTAGAGATGTATGTGTTGATCATAATCATACGACAGGTGCTGTTCGAGGATTGTTATGTCATAAATGTAATATAGGCATTGCAAAATTTGATGAACAGCGAGATAAAATGTTAGCAGCGATTGATTATTTGGAAAAGTATAATGACAGCGTTCAGCATAATGATAGCACTTTGGTTGATTCCGAAGATTGTAAAGTGGAGGTGTAAGAAATGAGCAAAGGACCTAGTTTTATTTTAGCTGCTTTACCTCGGTCGGGAACAACTTGGGCTAGTGCTTGGTTAATGGATGGTAATGCTTTATGTTATCATGATCCTTTGGGCAGTGGATTTACAATAGAACAGTTGGAGGAGCATGATCCTGGTTGTCTGTGGGGAATCGCTTGCACATCTGTCTTTACATTTCCACAATGGATGGCACGGCAGAATTGTCCTGTTGTATTATTGGATCGTCCTATTGATCAAATTAATAAAAGCTTGGTTGAAGAACTAAAACTACCTCCTCTCAATGATGCAATGCTACCAACATTTCAATCACTAAAGTTTCCTCGTATTTCTTGGAATGCATTGTGGACTCCAGAAGGTGCTAAAGAGATCTGGGAGTTTTTGCGTCCAGATACACCATTTAATGTTCAACGATGGCACTTGTTGCAACAGTTGAGAATTAATCCGAAGTTTGAAGAGATTGTTATTGATACAGCAAAGTTCCGAGCAAATATGAAACAGATTTATAAAGAAATGTATGAGAGCCTATAATGAGAAAACGCGGAAGACCTAGGAAAGAACAAATGGCAGTGTCGGAGGGAAGTAATGCACCCCTTCCAAACAACGAAGAGGCAGTTGCGACACCTGCCGCCTCAACATCACCAACAACTGAACTGACTGTGTTAATGATAGAAGGTTTAGTTGTTGGTCTTACACCATCTGAAGTTGCTAGAAAATACAATGCACCTTTGGAACTAGTAGAACAGTTAGTAGAGACTGCTGATATAGAAAGAAAGTATCAATTGTCGGTAATGCAATGGAATGCTGCTAAACATGGTAGCGAAGCAATGTTGAAGTTGTTAGGTAAGATCAACTTAGGTCAGGATGATACGCAACGTATTGAGATTGGTGGTGTTCCTCCTGGTGGTGAGATGACAAGACAAGAACTTATTGCACAGATGAAACAATTGATAGAGGACAATAGTGATGTATAATTTACCATCTTCCCAACAAGAAGCAAAACGTTTGGGAGTTTCGTTATACAATGGAACAAGTTGTAAACATGGACATAATGCACCTCGTCAAACCTGCAATGGAACTTGTACAGTTTGTGCTAATGATATTACAAAAAGATCTTATAACATTCATAAAACAAAAATTCGTGCACAAGCAAAACAAGATCGTATAGAAAATATATCACATGTATTATTTCTTGAAATAAAAGGTCGTGCTAAAAAACAACAACTTGCATTTGATTTAGCAGAGGAAGATATACAAGTTCCTTCTGTTTGTCCAATTCTTAATATTCCTCTCCTTGTTGGAAATGATCATCCAAAAGATAACCATCCTTCTGTTGATAGAATTAATCCTAAACAGGGATACATAAAAGGAAATATTGTTGTAATTTCATATCGCGCCAATCGAATAAAAAATGATAGTACACTAGAAGAACTGGAAGCAATATATAACTTTTACAAAGGATTAAAAAATGAGTAAAGCAAAACAAGCAATAGAAATTACTAATCTCCAACAAGCTATTGAATATAGAGATAGGTATTTTAAACTTGATCTTTACTTTAGTGAGAAAGATCAAGTTAGTACTATTGATGGAAAAAAATATCACTCACGACACAAATATCCTAAAGCGATGGAGTTCTTCAACAAAGGTGCAACACATAGACAACGATTGATGCTTGCTGCTAACCGAAGTGGTAAAACTATTGCAGCTGCTTTTGAGCTATCTTGTCATATGACTGGGAGCTATCCCTAGCTGGTGGAAGGGAAAACGATTTACCTCTCCACAGAAGTGGTGGGTCTGCGGTAAGACAAAAGAAACAGTATCTCAAGTATTGCAGCCATTGTTGCTTGGAAACTTGAAAGAAGAAGGTAGTGGAATGATTCCACGAAAGTATCTTGATGTCGAAACGATGGTTGGTGCTAAGAAGACAGCAACAAAGATTCCATCATTCCAAGTTAAGTTTGGAGAGACAGGAAGATTTAGCACAGTTGAATTTAAATCATATGACCAAAGCCGTGATGCTTTTGAAGGTACTGAACGTTGTATCTGGTTTGATGAAGAACCACCACAAGATATCTACACAGAAGCTATTACTCGTACAATGACAGGTGATCAGATAGTGATCATTACATTCACACCGTTAGAAGGTATGAGTGAAGTTATTAAGAACTTTACTGGTGGTGGAGATTATACAGAAGGCGAAAAAGGTCCTGGTCGTTGTTTGATAGCACAGACATGGGATGATGTTCCTCACTTGACAGAAGCAGCAAAAGAAGAAATGTTAGCTTCGTATCCAGAATATCAACGTCTCGCCCGTTCAAGAGGTATTCCAGAGTTAGGAGCAGGAGCTGTTTGGCCTGTTGCAGAAAGTACATTCATTATAGAACCATTTGAAATCCCGAAGCATTGGAAGCGTGTATTTGCTTTAGACTTTGGTTGGACAGCACCAACAGCAATATTGTGGTGTGCTATTGATACGGAAAGTGGTGTTCATTATATCTATTCTGAGCATTACTTTAAAGAACGTCCTCCAATGTTTCACGCTGAAGCAATTAAGATGCGAAACAAGTTAGCTGGATTTAACATTCCTGGTCTTTGTGATCCTGCTGGTGGTGGTAAAGGTCAGCACGATGGTCAACAAGCAAGAAAAATCTATGAAGAAGATTTTCAGATTGTCATGATCGCTGCTAATAACTCTAAAGAAGCAGGATTGATGAAGACTTTGGAAATGTTTAATCGTGGTAAGATTAAAGTATTCAGTACATGTCGACACTTCATGGAAGAGTTTCGTGTTTATCAGCGTAATAAGAAAGGTGAGGCTGTCGGTGCAGATCACTTGATGGACTGTTTGCGTTATATTTCTATGACAGGTTGGGATATTGCAAAGTCAGAAGCAGAATGGGAAGCAATGAACAATCCAGTAATGACAGAGCGATATGAAAATTGGAATGGTGACGGCCGCTCTGACTCCTGGTATTATACATGAGCAAGTTTTATGTTTATAGATACGTTGATCCAAGAGATAACGTTTGTCGTTATGTTGGTAAGGGATATGGAAAAAGAGCATACATTCATCTTATGCCGAGCCAATGTCATAACATCTCTTTTAAAGGATGGATATGCAATTTAAAGGAACAAGGAATGAAACCTATCATAGAATTTATTTGCAAAGATCAGGATGAAGAATTTTGTTTCTTCTGTGAAGAGGAAGCTATACAAAGATATGGAAGACTTGATAAAGGAACAGGAACATTATTCAATCATACTAACGGTGGTGAAGGACAAAAGGGATTTCCTCCAGAAGTACTAGAAAAAATGCGACAAGCAGCACTAGCACGTGGAGCAAAACCGCCATCGAGAAAAGGAATAGCACCTTGGAGCAAGGGAACTAAAGGACATCCAAGTGCAAAGCGTCCAAATAACGGCTTTGTTAAACCATACAACAGATAAATAGAAGATTATTCAGGAGTTTACAATGGCTCGTCCACGCAAATCAGCAATGAAGGAAGGTTTCACTTATCTAACACCTGGTGTTGAAATCTCTACAGCAGATGCTGATGAAATCAAAGCACTAACAACAAAGTTTGATAATACTCAAACATATTGGAATAGTCTGCACGAGAAAATGCGTCTCGATGTCAAATTCTTCAATGGTATTCAATACGATGAACAATGGGCACGTGCTGCTCGTGTTCGTGGTAGCAAAGTTCAAATCCAACTTAACATGCTTCCTCAGTATGTTCAGCAAGTTGAGAGTCAAATTCGACAAATGGATATGTCGATCAATGTTCATGCAACAGATGAAAAAGGTAGTGAAGAAACAGCAGAGATATTTTCAGGAATGTTTCGTCATATTGAAAATGTAAGCAATGCAAAGACAGCTTATATTTCTGCTTATGGAAAAAATGGTGCTCTTGTTCCTGGTATTGGATATGTAAAATGGAATAAACGCTATGTTTCCGAGCGAAGCAATGAGCAAGAATTGATTATTGAAGAAGTAAAAGATCCATTTAAAATCCTTCCAGATTATTTTGCAAAGAAATCTGACTTTAGTGATTCAGAAATGTGGTTTGAATATGATATTATGTCAAAGGAAGACTTTACAAAACAGTTTCCTGAAGCACAAGTTACATCATTTCAGTCGTGGAAAAATATTCAATTGAAGAACTGGATTACAGATACAACAGTTCAAGTTGTTAAATATTGGTATAAAGATACAACACCACGCTATGTCGTTGAGACACCAGATGGTCGTATTGGATTTAAAGAAGATTTTGAAGATGAATTCCTTCCTGATGTTGTTGACGAGCAAGGTAATCCTATTCCACTGCCAGTTCAAGTCCTTCGTAAGAGCCAAGAGACACAAGTAAAGTGGATCTTAACAAATGGTGTTGAAATTCTTGATCGTGGTGAGTGGGACGATAGTGAATTTCCTTTTATTGCATTCGTTGGAACAGATACTTACTATGATGGTCAGCGTTCAATCTATGGTTTGATCCACAATGCCCACGATTGTCAGAAGATGATCAACTATATGGCAAGTAAATTTGTTCAAAAGATTGGAGCAACTAACAAATCTCCTTGGATCGCTCCTATTGATGCAATTCCACAGAACCTACGTAAGGATTGGGACCAGTCAAACGTAGATGAAAAAGCTGTTTTGTATTTCCAAGAGTATGTTAATGGTCGTCAAGTCACAGCTCCATACCGTGCTGACAATATCGAACCTGCTGTCCAGGCATTGTTGAGCGGTACTCAACTGTTTGGTGAGTCATTAAAGCGTACATTAGGTGTTCCAGATGCTATGTTAGGTATCGTTCCTGACCAAAGTGTTCAGCAATCCGGAGTAGCATTGAATAACTTGACAGAACAAGGTGCACAATCGAATCACCACTTTTCTGATAACACAGTACTATCAATGAAACGGGTTGCTGAACTTGGAATGCGATTGATTCCAAAGATTTACGATACTGCTCGAGCAGTGCGAATCATCAATCCAGACGGAACAGATGAGATGATTAAGATTAATCAGATCTTCGAACGTAAAGGAAAGCATGTCAAATATGATCTTGGCAGTGGTGAGTATGGTGTAACTGTCGATACAGGTCCATCAGCAGCATCACAAAAAGCAGCAACGCAGAAGTTCTTGCTTGGATTAGTCCAATCACAACCAGAAGTTGCTCCTGTATTCGTTGATAAGATTGTTAAGCTTAGTGGTTCTGATCCAGATGGTATTCTTCAAAAGCGTATTCAGATGTGGTATGCAAATAATCCTGCTTTGTCTTGGATTATACAAGGAGAACAGAATGGACAACCACAAGATCCACATACACAAGCTGCATTACAAGCAATGCAACAGCAGCATTCGCAGTTAATTCAAGCATTCCAAAAGCTTGAAC
>Ga0075029_100000497_pt1 | contig 22550 bp, 21 predicted proteins | sample LitLauG_LLR_2013_FD_71391 | JGI IMG/M metagenome (GOLD analysis project Ga0075029, IMG submission 71391) | Freshwater sediment microbial communities from North America - Little Laurel Run_MetaG_LLR_2013 | ecosystem: Environmental > Aquatic > Freshwater > Creek > Sediment | place: USA... | reverse complement strand
TTCCGCGATCTCGACCGGCTGACGCGGCCGGAGATCATTCTGGCTTCGAACACGTCTTCCATTTCGATTACCAAGCTGGCGGCGCTGACCAAGCGGCCGGACAAAGTCATTGGAATGCATTTCTTCAATCCGGTGCCGGTGATGAAGCTGGTGGAGGTGATTCGCGGACTGGCCACCTCGCAGGACACGTTTGCCACGGTGCGCGATTTGTCGGTGAAGCTCGAAAAAACTCCGGTGGAAGTGAATGACGCGCCCGGATTCGTTTCGAACCGCGTGCTCATGCCGCTGCTGAACGAGGCGATGTACACGGTGATGGAAGGCGTGGCCACGCCTGAGGCCGTGGACGAAGTGTTCAAGCTGGGCATGGCGCATCCCATGGGGCCGCTGACGTTGGCAGACTTCATCGGGCTCGACGTATGCCTCGACATCATGCGCGTGCTGCACAGCGGCCTGGGAGATCCGAAGTACCGGCCGTGTCCGCTGCTGATCAAGATGGTCGATGCGGGCTGGCTGGGGCGCAAGAGCGGGCGAGGATTCTACAAGTACTGACGGACATCGCCCCCCGCCGAGAAGACCTCACCACAGAGGACACGGGGTGTCACAGAGGACGTGGGGCCGTCAGTGAGGAAGATTTTCGCCGCAATGACTGCATGCGAACAACTCGGAGCCCCGCGAGGCGACGCCTGGTTCTACCTGCTGGCCACGCTCTGCGGCATCGGCACGGGCTGGGCGGATGTGGTGATCGACGACTTGCTGTTTACCGCCCTCCTGGTGCTGATGGCGTGTATCGTGCTGGGTTTATTGCGGGAGCGCTGGCCCTGGCGCTGGGTTGCGATCGTGGGCATGTTCGTTCCGCTGACCGAGCTTGCTGCTTATTTGGTTAGGACTGTCAAACCGACGCGGGCGCAAATTTATGGATCCTTCCTCGCATTTCTTCCCGGCATTGCGGGCGCTTATGGCGGCGCAATGATGCGGCGAGTGATGGATAATCTGCGGCAGGGGAAATAGGCCCATGATCGGGCGGACGCCCGCCCAAGTCTGAGCCAGAACTAATCCTGCCTTACGTACGTGCCGCACCCCGGTAAGCGCAACTCGCCATCCCCGCCCTAAAGTCTTGCGAGGTTGTGCCGATGGTCGACCCTTAGTGGAGGTATTTCCCTGATGAAAGGCGCCAAGTTTGCCTTGCTGGTTGCCGTCTGCTTATTAGCCGGTTGTAATCCCACGTCGAAATTGAGCACCAACACACAAGGTGCAGTCCGAGCCTACAACGGCACGGCGGCGGTGGGCGATTTCTTAACCATCTCCATCGACTCCAATGCCCAAACCATCACTTACAACAACCACACCAATGGGCAGAGCGGAACGGTCCCGTACACGATCAACGCCGACGGGAGCTACACGATCACCGATCCCCAAGGGAATCTGCTATCTGCCTATGAAGTGCCGGGCTCGGTGCTGGTGGTGGAAGCGGCGAATGCCGGACCCAACCAGGACAGTGCCTCGTTGATCACCGCAGTCGAAAGCGTGCCCGCTTCGGTCAACACTTTCGCCGGACGGGATTTCAACTACGCCCAATTCCGCACCCGCGACGGCGGAGTGGAGATTGGAACCGTCACCATCGACGGGCAAGGCAACATCACGGCGCGGAGCTACGATCCGGGCGGAATGATGTGGACGCCGTCGAACTACTTCAACGGTGGAACGATGCTTGCCTCCGGCATTCAGGAGGACGCCTCGGGAACGTTCTTCACCGTCACCGACCCAAATGGCTCGCAGAGCACGGTTTTTGGGACTCAGAACGGGGTGTGGGCAGTGGATAACAATAACGGAGCGATTATCGGACTGCCGAAAGCTTCCTCGAAAGCCTTCAACCCAGCAGCGGCAGGCGCTTACAACGCAATCTATTACGAAAAGCCGAACGCACAGATGCAGAACAACGTGGAAGTCGGCACGCCGGTGGAAGGAAAAGCGAGCATAACGGTCAGTTCGGCAGGAGCCGTCACCATTACCGACAGCCAGAACAACACCATGGCGAGTGGAACGCTGGTGGCCGTCGCCGATACGCCTTATATCTACGATGGCACGGCAAACACTCTGCCCGATCCTTGCTACGGCCTGTTCACGTTTCGTACGCTCACGGCAAGTTTGCACCAGGACATATTCGTCACGTTCCAGGGCAACGCGGTCATCTTTTCCAGTTTCCAGACGGCGCTGCCGGTGCAGAACAACGGCACATACACCTACTTTTATGGCGTAGGGTTGAAGTAATCGGCTTCCGGCTTTCGGAGTTAGCCCGGCGGTTCGAGGCGAACCCCGGACGCTGGGCGCCGGAAGCCGGAGACCGAAAGTCTCGGCTAACCAGAAAGTTACTCCCGGTTCCACAGGGCGGACGCGTATGCTGCGAAGCAAGGGTATGAGCGTAACCGTCTCCATGCTGGCTTCGGGCAGCCGCGGCAATTGCGCGATTGTAGCCAGTGCGTGCACCCGGATTCTGGTCGATGCCGGCATCTCGGGACGTGAGACCTTCAAGCGCATGAAGGCGATGGGCGACGATCCGCATTCGCTTTCTGCAATTCTCATCACGCACGAGCACTCCGATCACATCTATGGCTTAGCCACGCTGGCGAAACGGTTGCGCATCCCCGTTTTCATGACCGGGGCGACGCATCAGGCGTGGGCGCGGGCTTTGCGCGACGAAAACGGGGTGAAGCCGCAGCTGGAAAAATTTGAGCGCTTCGAATCGGGCCACAAATTTCAAGTCGGCGACATTGAGGTGAGGCCGTTCACGATCCCGCACGATGCGGCCGATCCGGTGGGCTTCACCTTTCGCGCCGAGGGGATCAAGGTCGGGATCGCGACGGATCTCGGCTACATTCCTCCCAGCGTGCGCGATCATCTGCGAGGCTGCGACGTGCTGGTGGTGGAATCGAATCACGATGTGGAGATGCTGCGGGTGGGGCCGTATCCGTGGTCGGTGAAGCAGCGAGTGATGAGCCGGGTGGGGCACCTTTCCAACCTGGCCCTCGCGGATTTCTTCAGTAACGACTATGATAATAGTGCAACGTTTGTAGTGCTGGCGCATCTCTCTGAGCAGAACAATCATCCGGAAATTGCTCGGAGAGAAGCCGAAAAGGCGCTGGCCACGCGGGGAAGTTTGTTCTCGAACCGCGTCCTTCTGGCGACGCAAAGTGAGGCTTTGGAACCGATCCGGCTGTAGCCCGGTTGTACCAGGTTTGGCGGCGCGGTCCTAATTCATGAGTCAGCAGTGCATTGATCCGATGGTGGGCAAGATTCTGGCGGGCTGGAGGTACGACATTTCCGGCCTGGCTCCGGAGATGCGCGGCGACTATGAGAAGCATCTGGAAGCCTGCGAACGCTGCCACAGCCGCCAACAGATGCACCGTTTCATTGACGTTGGACTGATCTTCCTGGCTTCGCTGTCTGCCGGTGTTTTTCTTCTCGCCTTCGGAGTGATCTGGCATTTTGTACCGCGGCATGCCTTCTGGCTGGAGATTGCAGCGCTGGCGGGATTCGCGCTTTCGGCGCTGATCTGGCTGGTGGTGGCAGTAGCGACTCCTGCTCCAGTGACCATGCTTGATGCCGCCAAGGAAGGCGCGCGGCGCGTGCATGACCGCTTGCCAGAGGAGATCCGGCAGCGGCTGCCGGAAGAATTTCGCATGAAGATCACCGGGACGTAAGCTCGCCAGAGTTCCTGGGGTCCACTCCTCGGCGCAACAACTCTCCATCCAAAGGGCGATCAAGTTCCTAACCGGCATCTGCCGACAGCGTGATTCCTAACGGTAGTGGCTCAATTTGAATTTCTCGGCGGCCTCAGCGAGCGGTTCTCTGCGTACTCTGCGGTCAAAAAATTCTCGTTTTCGCCTCTCAAATCAAAACACTTGAACCGCGGAGTACGCGAAGAAAATCCGCAGAGGTCGCGGAGAAACTAAACTGAGCCACTACCTTCCCAACAAATCGCTTGACTCTGGGATGCATTCAAGGGTTGATACTCTTCATGGTGAAGCCAGAGGGTGCCACAAATCTTCGTTCCGGGCAGCTTGCGAAAGCGACTGGAGTCAGCCCGGATACGATCCGGCACTATGAAAGGATCGGCGTGCTTCCCACAGCTTCGCGCACGAATTCCGGTTATCGGATCTATCCGCGGAGCGCGGTGGAGCGGGTTCTTTTGGTACAGCGAGCGCTGCGAATTGGATTCACTCTCGCGGAACTCGCCGATGTTTTGAAGGTGCGCGACGCTGGCGGCGCTCCATGCCAGCGGGTTTACAAGATGGCGAGGGAAAAACTGAGGGGAGTCGCCGCCGAGATCGCCGCGCTGAAGACAACGGAAAGGTACCTGAAGCAAGTGTTGCTAGACTGGGATCTGCGCATGCAGCAGACCGGCCCCGGACAACAATCCAACCTGCTGCACTCGCTCACGGGGGCCGTGAGCGGGAATCGTAAGGAGACTCGATTTCGAAGGAGGAAACCGTGAAAGCCATCGTCACTTTGTTCTTGTTTTGCTGTCTGCCCTTGGCAGCGCAAGACATGCAGTCCTGCCCAATGCACAAAGAGCACATGAAAGCATCCCAGCATCAGGCTGATGTCGAGAAGCGGGGCGACGAAGGGATGGGATTCCCGCACGACACGACCACCCACCACTTCCTGCTTCTGCCGGACGGAGGAGCGATTGAAGTCACGGTCAATGACAGCAAAGACGCAGAAAACATGCAGGCGATCCGCTCGCATCTGACCCACATAGCCACGATGTTCTCCAACGGCGACTTCTCCATACCAATGTTCGTCCACGGCCAGGTTCCTCCCGGCGTGGCAGAGATGAAGGACAAACGGGTTGAGATTTCTTATACCTTTGAACAGCTACCCACCGGCGGCAGAGTGCGGATTGTTACGAAGAACCGCGATGCTCTCAATGCAGTCCACGACTTCCTGAATTTTCAGATTGAAGACCATCACACTGGGGACAAGACCAGCGACTGACCAGCCGCCTTTCTTGGGTGAGGATCCGGCGGTCCCGATACAACCTGTAAAATGAAGGTCCCGACGTTTTTTCAGCAGGAGAATTCTTGGCCAGGGCAGTAGTGCGTTCCATCCTCATGTGGTTAGCTGTCTGCGCGAAGTTGGTGTGCCCGGCTAGTGCACAGGACACCTCCATGAGCGGAATGGTGATGCATCAGCACGAAGTGGTGCAGTTACCGTCGCCGCACGAAGGGTCGGGGACGTCGTGGCAGCCGGCGTCTGTGGGTGGCCATGAGTGGATGAGGATGCGCGGTGGCTGGGAGTTGATGGGGCATGGCGTCATCTTTGCCGACTACAACCAGTCGGGCGGGCCGCGCGGCGCGGGCAAGGCTGAGTCGGTGAACTGGGGCATGCTGATGGAGCAGCACAAGTTGGGCGGGGGAACGATTCTGTTCCGGCAGATGTTTTCGGCGGAGTCGCTGACGTCGCCGCATCCCGGCTTTCCGGAGATCTTTCAGACAGGCGAGACGTATCATGGCGAGCCGCTGGTGGATCACCAGCATCCGCACAATGTGTTTGCCGAGCTTGCCGCGCTCTATACGCTGCCGCTATCCGAGAAGATTTCGTGGGAGGTTTACGGCGGGCCTTCGGCTGAGCCGGCGCTGGGTCCGGTGACGTATCTGCATCGCGCTTCGGCGGCGGAGTTGCCCATGGCGCCGCTTGGCCATCACTTGCAGGATTCGACGCACACCAGCTTTGGCGTGGTCACGACTGGGTTCACTATCGATCGGGTCAAGCTCGAAGCTTCTGCCTTCAATGGCCGCGAGCCGAATGAGCAGCGTTACGGCATTCAGTTGGATTCGCTCGATTCGTGGTCGGGGCGCGCGTGGTTCGCGCCAGGTCGCAATTGGAGCGCGCAGTACAGTGTGGGGCGGCTGGAGCATCCGGAGGCGCTGGAGGTGGGGAGCCAGTGGCGGCAGACTGCTTCGGTGGAATACAACCGTCCGCTTGGCTCGGGCGATTGGGCGACGACGGCGGTCTGGGGGCGCGTGCACAAGATCGCGACGGGCGCGAATCTGAATGGATACGTACTCGAATCCACGCTGAACTTTTGGCGGAGGAATTATGCGTTTACGCGGCTGGAACTTGTCGACAAGGATGAACTCTTCCCGCAGGCCGCGGTGCATCCCGCCTACCGCATTGGAGCTTACACGTTTGGCGGGGTGCGCGATTTGATTCAGGATCGTGCGTGGCAGTTGGGGTTGGGCGCGGATATGACGGTGTATTCGAAGCCGGGGGTGCTGGATGCGGCTTATGGAAGCTTTCCGGTGTCGTTTCAGATTTTTCTGCGGGCGAGGCCGGGAAGTTCAGGGCATCATCATTTGCACTGAGGGCACCTTCGGGGGGCTAAAGCCCGAATTGTCGGGGCAGACTTATCGCAGCGCTTGAAGCGCTGCGCCACCCAAAGAAGGGCAATAATTGATTTGACTCGCCCACTGTGAGAAGATGGGCGGGCAGGCCAATTATGCCGATGAAAAGGAATATTCATCGTGCAAAATGCCCTGTATCCGAAGTGTACCGTATATCGGCAATCGCCTTGGCCTGACGTGTCCGAGGCAAAAGGCTGGTACGAAGAAATGCAGTTCCGCTTGATGTATGAAGGCAGGCTGCCTGCCAAGGGCGCTCACGATAGCCGAGCCGCCGCGCACAACATCAGGAAAGTTCTACATAAGCAACTGCTGGAACTCTGGCAGCGGCATGATTTCCTAAAGCGATTCATCGAAGGCCGCACGCCCAAGGTTTTCCCAGATGGCGAACTTGTCTCCGTCATGTCAAAGATGGCGGATAATTTTGCCCGCTGTGGGTTTCGCTTCCTGCCTTTGATTCGGAACACGTCGGGAGTCGCGTGCTCGCTCGATATTCTATTTCTACGCCGTGAAGAGCCGGGAGCCTTGGTGCATGCGGGAGACCTAGATAATCGGATCAAGGTCTTGTTCGATGCTTTGCAAATGCCAGAGGACTGCAATCAGGTTCAAGGCTGCTCGCCAGATGCGGACGAAGACCCATTCATGTGCCTCTTGCAAAATGACAGGCACATTACCGATTTTCGCGTAACCAGCGATAGGCTGCTCACCCCATGCGCTCCCGGACGGGAAGATGACATTCATCTCACCATCCACGTCAAGGCGCTGGTTGTGAAAAATACCGTGGACACTTGGGCGCTGTTCAACTATGACAAGTAAGAGGAAAGAAGCATGAAGCGACAAGCGGTTGTGATGTTCCTGTTCTCAGCCGTGGCCTTGAGCGCGTTCGCCCAGCAGCACAAGGCGACCGCGAAGGCTCCGACCGCGCCAGCCTTGAAGATTATCCAGGATTCGCTCCAGCAAAGCGAAAGCAACTACTTCGTAAAAGGCACGATCTATAACCCGCATGACAAGCCCGTAAAGAACGTGGTCATCAACTACTACATCTGGAAAAAGTACATGGGTAAGCCGAGCAACATGGGCAGCCGCATCCGAGAGACGGGCGGACTGGTCACGGCGAACATCAAATTCATCCCGCCAAAGCAGTCCGTCGATTTCACCGCGACGGGTTGCTGCGCGGGCGTGATGGTTCCAGAAAGCGGGATAGTTCCCGATCCGATTAGCGCTGAAATCACTGCCGAGTGGGATCAATAAAATTATGAGCGAAACAAAAGCAGCCGCCGAGCCAACCGAAGCCCAAAAGTTTGACACTGTAGTGCGGAAGATTCTCAGCGTCTCCCGCAAGGAACTGGACAAGCGAGAGAAGGCATGGCAGAGAAAACGAGCGAAGAAAAAAGCGGTTAGACCTTAGTCCGCTTCCCGCGCTTGCGCCGATATGGGTTAGTGAATGCTCGTGGGGCCGTCTCCCACCTTGCCAGTCAGTTCAGCGAAGGTGAGCCGTTTGCCCACGATCTGCGAGACCGCCAGATTGAAACGGCCAGCGTCATCAAGGTCTTTGCGGTTATTGAAGCGGAACATCTGCTCATCGAGGTAGCGGAACAAGTGAAACGGCTCTACCGAAACATAGGTTCCCGAAATGCCGCGCTTCAGCAGCGACCAGAAGTTCTCAAGGCCATTTGTGTGCACGCGGCCATTCACATATTCGGCGGCATGGTCAACGACTTGGTGAGCGTACTCTGTAGCCAGCCCTTCATATGAGAGCAGAGCGTCAGTGTAAAGCGCGGCTCCCGCTTCGACATGCTTGCGAACCTCAGCTTGCAACGCGCTCTTGCGGCGATTCGGGATGACGGCGGTGCGAATCTTGCCGCCGCGCTCCAAGATGCCCATGACAGCAGTCTTATCCTTGCCGCCTGTTCCAGTGATTCGGCGCTGACGCTTGCTAACGTGCATGTTCCGCGCCTTGCCGCCGATGAAGGTTTCGTCAACTTCGACTTCGCCGCCGAGTTTGGAGCCGAAGAAATCGTCCTGCATGGCGAGACGAATCCGATGGAGCATAAACCACGCGGACTTCTGGGTAACCTTCACGTCTCGCGCAATCTCGTAACTGCTTACGCCGTTCTTGCAATTTGTGACCAGCCAAATGACGGTGAGCCACTTATCGAGTGGTATAGCGGAATCTTCCATCACAGTGCCGACCTTAATGGAGAACTCGCGCTTCGCGTGATGGCTGGAGCACTTCCAAGTGCGGCGCTGGGCGTTAAAGCTAATCTTCTCGGAGCCGCAACCGGGACAGATGACCTTGCCGTCCGGCCAGCGCCTGATTGCGAGGTAGTCAATGCAGTTGTCGGGATTCGAGAAGTAGACGATCGCCTCTTGCAAGCTCTTTGGTTCCTGTTTAATGGCGGCTTCCATGAGTAGAACTATAGCTCAAAATCGTGGGCGAGTCAACTATATTATTGCCCAAAGAAGAGAAAGGGCGCGGCCTGAAGCCGCCCCTTTCAAAGCACGGTCTGAGAAGATGTTCAGGCCTTGATGTGGCAGCTGGCCAGGCCGCGTTTTTCCAGATATTGCTGGTGGTAATCCTCGGCCGGATAGAACGTCACTGCGGGAACGATCAGCGTGGCGATCGGCTTGGAGTAGCGGTGCGCCTTTTCGAGTGATTCTTTCGAAGCCTGGGCCTCGGCAGCCTGCTCGGGCGAATGAAAGAAAATCGCGGAGCGATACTGCGTGCCCCAGTCCGGGCCCTGGCGGTTCAGCTGTGTGGGATCGTGGTTTTCCCAGAAAATCTTGAGCAAGTCGGCGTAGTGAACCTTGGCCGGGTCGTAGTCGACCTCCACGGCCTCGGCGTGCCCGGTGCGGTCGGTGCAGACTTCCTTGTAGGTGGGGTTCTCGGTCTTGCCGCCGATATAGCCGACGCGGGTCGCAGTCACTCCCGGAATTTGCCGGAAGGTGGCTTCCACTCCCCAGAAACATCCTGCTGCAAATGTGGCCTTCTCCATTGCTAACGGTCTCCTGTTCTCGCTGTCTATTAGATGGCGAAGTGTGAGGAAAGTCACAGACTTGTAAAAGCTTAGGGATATGACCCTCTTGGGGAATTGACGCTCCCCCGGGATCACGATAAAGTCGGCTAAGGTTTTGTCGTAGGAGAAGTGTGTGGGATTACCGACCAGCCACCATCGAGCCGCGTTGAAATCTTCTTTGAAGGGTGTGCAGAGATTTGCACTTTTCCTGATCGTGGCGATGGCTTGTACCGGCGCGGCCCTTGCGGTTTCGAGTTTCAGCCCGCAGACACGGCTCGGCTACGCCACCGGCGACCAGTGGGAGCCAGCCATGGCGGCAGATGGCCACGGGCACGTTTACGTTCTTTATCCACAGTATGGGTCGATTGCGGATTGTCCGTCGTGCACGGCTCCGACGATGGCCTTGACTGTGAGCAACGACAACGGCCTGACCTGGCAGCCTTCGCGCGTGATGCTGCCGCTGGCGACGGGCGAGTTCGATCCGCAAATTGTGGTGGATCCGGTCGACCGCCAGACGGTGTATGCGTCCTGGCTGCAGAATCATAAGCAGGACATTGCCGTCGCTCGTTCGCTGGATTTTGGCCGGACTTGGTCGTACTCGGTGGCGGCGCGCGGCGGCGAAGAAGCCGACAAGCCGGTTTTGGCGGTGCGTGGAGCGGATGTCTACGTCGGCTTCAACCGGGAAGAGCAATTCCTGGTGGCGGCTTCGCACGATGCGGGGCAAACCTTTACCGTCGTGGAAGTGAACCCCAACGCCGAGCCGGGCTGGTCGCTGGCGGGCGGAGCGACGGTGGATCCTGCGGGCAACGTTTACTTTGCATGGACTGCTTATGCGCGGCACGACGTAGCCACGCGGCCGGTCAGCGTGAATGTCAGCCGATCCGCTGATCTTGGGCGTACCTGGAATACGGCTCTGCTCGATCTGTCGAGCGCTCCACCGGGCTGTGAGGCGGAAGAGTGCGAGACGGGATACTTGGGGCCGCAAGCTGCGATTGCCTCCGATGCGACCGGCGCGCTCTTCGTGCTCTGGAATGCAGGTTCGGCGAACGGCGGGCCGGAGCGGATTTACTTCTCGTCCTCGACCACCGCTGGCGCAAGCTGGTCGGCACGCATGGGCGTCTCTGGCGCACCGGCAGGCGTGGAGCACTGCTTTCCGGCGATCGTCGCGGGAGGCTCGGGCGATGTGCGCATCGCGTGGATGGATGCGCGGACGACGGAAGCCGGACATCCCGGCCACGCCTTGTGGAATACGTTCTACCGCAGCTCGACCAACGGCGGCGCGACCTGGAGCGCGGAGAGCGTTCTCTCCAGCGCGGCACGCGGCTATGACTACATCCTGCCCAACGGATTCCGCTTTCCGTTCGGAGACTACTTCGGTCTCGCGATTGACAGCGAAGGCACGACCCACGCCGTGTGGGGCGAAGGAAGGGACTTCAAAGCTCCCGGCTCCATCTGGTACACTCGCGGCCGATAACCCTGCTCAATTCAAGTTGTAGTCTGAGGTGACTTTCCGGAGGAGGTTCCATGCACTTTCTTGGAGTGAACCTTGGGGCAGTACTCGTGTCTGCGCTGGCCACGATGGTCGTGGGCTTTGTATGGTATTCGCCGATGCTGTTCGCCAGGCCGTGGACGATCCTGATGGGCTACGACCCCGACGACAAGGCCAAGATGGCGGAGATGCAGAAGAGCGCCGGGCCGTCCTACATGATGTCGCTGGTGGCGAGTTTGATGTCGGCGCTGGTGTTGGGAAAGATCATTGCGGTATCGGGCACTGTCGGCGCGGTGGATGGTCTGAAGATCGGCCTGGTCGTGTGGCTGGGATTCGTCACCACGGTGCAGTTCACCAATGCGCTGTTCAGCCGCCAACCCAACAAGCTTTACATGATCAACACGGGATACCAGGCGGTGTGCTATGTGGCGATGGGAGCAATCATGGGGGCATGGCGCTGAACCAGTAATAATGAAAGCCTGAACCACGAAGGACACGAAGTCACACGAAGCGCGTACAAGCGAACCCCTTTCGTGATCCTTCGTGTCCTTCGTGGTTATGATCTTCAAACTCTCGGACTATAATCTCGCACACGCATGAGCCTTGCCTCGGGAACAAAACTTGGTCCCTACGAAATTCGATCGCCGCTTGGCGCCGGCGGAATGGGTGAGGTGTATTGCGCGGCCGATTCGAAGCTGGGGCGAGACGTCGCGCTGAAAGTGATCCTGCCGGAATTTGCCCAGGATACTCAGTTGATGGCCCGCTTCCAGCGCGAGGCGCAAGTTCTGGCATCGCTCAACCACACCAACATCGCGTCCATCTACGGCATCGAAGACAGCGGAGAGGTGCGTGCTCTGGTGATGGAACTGGTGGAAGGGCCGACGCTGGCTGACCGGATCCGGGAAGGTGCGATCCCCCTCGAAGAAGCGTTGCCCATCGCCAAGCAAATTGCGGAAGCGCTCGAATATGCGCACGAGCGCGGCATCATTCACCGCGACCTGAAGCCGGCCAACATCAAAATCACGCATGACGGCCAGGTCAAAGTGCTCGACTTCGGGCTGGCCAAGGCGCTGCAGGGGGACGTGGCGCCGAAAAATATCTCCAATTCGCCGACTGTGAGTTTGGAGGCTACGAAGGCCGGGATCATTCTCGGAACTGCGGCTTATATGTCGCCCGAGCAGGCGAGAGGCAAGACGGTCGACCGCCGCGCGGACATCTGGTCGTTCGGTGTCGTGCTCTTCGAAATGCTCACGGGCCGCCAGCTGTATGTGGGGGAAACTGCGACCGACATTATGGCGGCCGTGGTACGCGCCGAGCCCGATTGGAGCCAGCTTCCGAAGAACACGCCAGCGCGCATTCGCGAGCTGCTGCAGCGCTGCCTCATGAAGGATGACAAGCGGCGTCTGCGAGACATTGGCGATGCCAGGCTGGCGCTGGATGATGTCATGCTGGGCGATGCGACGCATGCGGAGCGGGAAGCCTCTTCTCCAGCGCCAACGAATTCTCTCTGGCGAGCACTGCCGTGGGCCATCGCTGCAGTTGCAATCGTGATCTCAGCGTGGACTCTGTGGCATCGTGCCAGTTCTGGCACGGCCTCCGGGGTGATGCACCTCGAGATCGGATATCCGCCAAATGTTGAACCCATCACGGGGCTGCAGGGCGGATTTGCGATATCGCCCGACGGGCAGAGTGTGGCGATGATCGGGGTGAGAGAGGGAGTGCGGCGGCTGTACATCCGGCGGCTGGACCGATCCGAGGCGGCCGAAGTCAGCGACAGTGCGGGCGCGAACGCCGCCTATTACTCTCCCGACAGCAAGAGCGTTGCATTTGTCTCCGGCGGGGGATTGGTCACGCGACTGTCCCTGGCCGATCAACAGCGAAAGGTGGTAACGCAAGGCGCCGATCTGGCGAGCAGCGTGACCTGGGTCGGCACCGATATTGTCTATTCTCGCGGAGGCGCCTTATGGATTGTGCCGGAACAGGGCGGCGCGTCCCGACAGTTGACCACGCTCGATGTCTCCCGGCGCGAAGTGCTGCACAGCGATCCCACGGTGTTGCCGGGACAGCGCGTCGTCGTGTTCGCAAGCCTGACCACCGACGCGGGCACGGAACGAATCGAAGCCGTGTCTCTGGATGGTCAAAAAAGCGACGCTCCGAAGAGGTGGGTCGTGATTGAGCACGCCGTCACGCCGGCGTGGTCGCCCACCGGGCATCTGCTGTTTGGACGCGACGGCGGGGTGTGGGCAGTGCCTTTCGACGAGGGCAGCGCGACCACACGCGGTGCAGCCGTGCAGGTGATCCCGGCGGGTGTAGTGTGCACGGTGCGCTCCGGCAGTCTGGGATTCCAATTGTCCTCCACTGGAGATTTGGTCTACGTGCCGGAGGGTTTCGGCTCCAAGCGAGTAATGTCGGTAGGCCGTGACGGCTCGGAACTCGCCCTCAACCTGCCTCCGGATCGTTACGCGACACCACGCATATCGCCGGATGGACGCCGGCTTCTGGTGGAGAGCCAGGGAAGCCACATTGAAATGCTCGACCTGTTGCGCGGGACCCATGCGAAGCTCACGGCGGCAGCGCTGGGGACCAGTTTTCCCAGTTGGACGGCCGATGGCGAAGGCGTCGTGTTCCGGCGCTTCAACGTACCTTACTGGACGGCCGCTGACGGCAGTGGCAAAGCCGGTCCGGTGCCGGCAGGGCTGATCAATGACTATCCGTCGTCGCCGGGGCCCGATGCCGATAGCATTCTGGACGTTCGTATTCAACCGGAAACGTCCGGAGATATTTTCCTGATGTCGATCAGCGGCAAATTCCAACCCAGGGCCCTGCTGGCAACGCCGGCATTTGAGGGAGATCCGCAGCTGTCGCCCGACGGACGCTGGTTACTCTACCAATCGAACGAGTCGGGCCAGCCGGAGATCTACCTGCGCCGGTATCCTGCCATGGATCGTCAGTGGCAGGTCTCGGAAGGTGGGGGCATTCAGGCGCGCTGGAGCAGCACGGGCCGGGAGATTTTCTACCGTGGCGGCCAACACATAATGGCGGTCGCGCTCGACACGACTGGAGTCGAACCCACTTTTGGAAAGCCAGCAGCTCTGTTCGTGGACGACTACGATGTCGGACAGTCGATCTCGATTCCCAACTACGACGTTACCCGCGATGGACGATTCATTCTGCTGCAGCGCGGTTCACAGGGAAGCAGCCTGCGCGTGGCCATTCACTGGGTCGAGGAATTAAAACAGATTGTGGCAGCAGGGGGCCTTCGCTAGATTTTCTATCTGGAGATGTTTATTCCATCAGCAGGCGAAGGAAGGGACTTCAAAGCTCCCAGGGTCGAATCTGGTACACGCGCGGACGATAGGTGCCCCGGCGCGTATCTGGTAAGTAATGGCTCTCGGTCTAATAGCTTACTAACTAACTTAAGACTCCACCCGCCGCCAATCTTCTTTACTCCCGCCCTGTAATCTGATAACTTACCCGGCTAGGTCGCCCCCATCGGCCCGAACCTGATCGAAAGCGCAACTACAACCCAACTCCCCTGACCTAGGAAACCGCTAGGAGAACGATAGGAAACGGTTTACCCGGGCCCTTGCAGTTCTGCTCCCCCTGCTGCTGCCGACGTTCGCAGCCGCCCAAGTTCAACCAGGTATGTTCAGCCACATCATCATCGTTGTGCAAGAAAACCGCACGCCCGACAATCTCTTTGGAGCGCATGCTCCCAACTCTCCCTGTGGCACGCTCGGAGACTTTCCCGGCGCGGACATCGTCAGCACCGGAGTCGGCAACGGCACAAACAACTGCAACGCCGTCTATCCGCTGATCGCTGGGTTCGACCCCAACCATCAAAATGCCGACTGGGTAAAGGACTATGACGGTGGCAACATGGACGGCTTTTGTGACGGCGGATCGGCCCCGTGCCAGCCCTATTCTTTCGTCAGATCCCCAGACGTCGCTGCCTACTTCGCCATCGCGACGACGTATGGCTTTGCCAACTATATGTTCCAGACGAACCAAGGCCCCAGTCTCGAGGCCCATCAGTTTCTCTTCACAGGAACCTCGGCCCCGGTGGCCGTCAACGGTTCCAACGATTACTACTGGTATTTCGTCAAGGACAATCCCGCCAGTGCGACCAGCAGCGGATGCCCCATCAATACAGACTTGACCTGGATCGATCCGCTTGGGCATACCTACGCGAATCCTCCGCTGAATTCGGAGTGCTACGCCCATGACAGCCTGGTTACCGGCGCCACTTACTGTAACTCCCAAACCGGAATCTGCGACAAGAGCGCAACGTGGCGTTACTACACCCCGAGCGCCGGAAGTATTTGGGACGCTCCCGATGCGATCCCGGAAGTATGCTACGGGATTAACGATGCTACCCGCGGCGGCAACAACATCGCCTGCGGTACAACTAACAGCATCAACAACGGGGCTGAGTGGAACGCACATATGCGGATCTCGGAGACGCTCGACAGTGCGCCCATCCTCACCGATATCGCCAACTGCCAGTTGCAGCAAATCAGTTGGGTGATCCCGGATTCCGCATGGTCTGACCACCCGGAATCCAGCGGCGGCCTACCTCTCGGCCCTGTTTGGGTCAGCGAAATTGTCAATGCCGTAGGCCAAAGCTACGCCAACAGCAATGGGGCGTGCGATTACTGGGGGACCAGCGGTTCGCAGACAAGCGGGGTCGTACAGCCGACGGCGATCCTCGTAGTCTGGGACGATTGGGGCGGCTTCTACGACCACATCCCGCCGTTCAGCATTCCGCAAGGGTCGGGTACGGCCAACAATTGGGGATGCAACGGACCCAGCGAATGGGGCTGCGGTTACGCCTACGGCTTTCGCGTGCCGTTTCTGGTCGTATCCGAGTACACGGGCACCAAGTCCGGCAGCACATACACCGGCTACATCTCAGGGGCTTGCGGCTCAAGCTGCTCCAATAACAAGTTCCCTTATCAGCATGACTTCGGCAGTATCTTAGCCTTCGCGGAATTCAACTTCGGGTTGCCGACAATCGACCCGAGCGGCAAAAACCGGGACGCGGACTATAACGCGCCCGACTGGGGGAGCCTCCGCAACAACACTCCCTTATCGGACTTCTTCAGCCTGTATCCCAGCAACGCTCGGCCGTTTGTCCCGATCTCAGTGAACTACCCACAAAGCTATTTCCACAACTACTACCAAAACAACAATGCCAGTCCCATGGGCCCGGATACGGATTGAACTGGGGGATGCGATGCGCGCCGCGGGTCGGATCGGAGCGCCCGCGGCGTTTTTAGTAAAGGAGTAGAGATGAAACTAAGACAAATCCTCACGATACTGGCTATGGCCCTCGCATGCAGTGCAATGTCTCGCGCCCAGAACGTAAAGTTCAAGGTCCTGCACAACTTTGGATCCCCAAATGACGGGAACGTTCCCTCGGGCCCGCTTTTGATAGACGCCCACGGCAACCTTTACGGACAAACCACGGCCGGTCCCGGGCAAGGCGCATACGGAATCATCTTCGAGTTAATGCCCCAGACGAACGGCACCTGGAGGGAGCAAATCCTTTACAAGTTCGCCGGGGAAACTGGCGGCGGGTTCCCCTGGGGAGGTCTGGTCGTTGACGCGCATGGAAATCTGTATGGCACGCTGGAAGGCAGCACCAATACTGACGGCGCGGTCTTCGAACTGGAGCACCGCGCTGGCACATGGGCGAGCAGCGTCCTGTATACAGACGGCATCGCGAAGGCAGACGGTCCCGGAGTCGTTTTCGACAAACTCGGCAACCTGTACGGCGATATAGGCCCTGGTCAGGACTATGCCGGTGCAATCGGCGAACTTTCTCCGGGCCCGACCGGTTGGACCTATGCGCAGCTTTACAGCTACTGTCCCCAGAATGACTGTTCGCAAGGAGTCGGCCAAACCGCCGCACCAATCTGGGATGCTATTGGCAACCTCTGGGGCGACACAATCGAAGGTGGCATCAGCCAATCGCCCTGCTTTACTTCATCCGGTTGCGGAGTGATCTTTGAGATGATCCCCAACGAAGACGGCAGCTGGACCTACAATGTCATGCACCAATTCGCCTCCTCCCTAACTGACGGCCAAGAACCCGACGGCGGGCTTATTTTGGACTCAGCCGGCAATTTCTACGGGAGTACCTTAGCCGGGGGCACTCACAGCTACGGCACGATCTTCAAATTCTCCAACATTGGCGGCACTTGGCAGGAAACCATCCTTTATAACTTTTCCAATTGCACTCTTGCCTGCTACCCCGAAGGTACTCTGGCCATCGATGCGTCCGGCAACCTCTACGGCACAGCGCAAGGGGGCAGGAATAGCTGCGCAGGCTACGGCTGCGGCGTCATTTTTAAACTCGCCCCGCAATCGAACGGCACATGGAAATACAGCACCCTGTACAACCTGAATGAAACCAGCGGAGGCGTCTCGCCATTCTACGGCGTCATCCTCGATAGCAAAGGCAATCTCTACGGAGTCACCAGCAACTTCGGCAAATACAACCTCGGCACCGCCTTCGAACTCACCCCATAGCGCGCAGGAAGGACGTTCTGGGCGTAGCCTGCCCCGGCTGTCGCTCTTTTACTCCAATTGCATGCCGCCGGTGAGGTCGGCGATGCGGGCGATTCGGTGCTCGGTGCACCACTCTGTGAGTTGATCGACGATTTTTTCCGTGGCGCAGGGATCCCAGTAGCTGGCCGTGCCGATCTCGACCGCGGTCGCTCCGGCCAGCATGAATTCGATTACATCTTCGGCAGTTGAAATTCCGCCCATGCCGATGACCGGAATCTTTACTGCATGGGCCGCGTCATAGACCATGCGGACGGCGATCGGCTTGATGGCGGGGCCGGAGAGTCCCGCTGTTACGTTGGCAATGCGCGGCCTGCGCGTCTCCGGGTCGATCGCCATGGCCACGAACGTATTCACCAGCGAGAGCGCGTCGGCGCCGGATTCCTGGGCGACGTAGGCCATTTGCGCAATGCTGGTGACGTTAGGCGAGAGCTTGACCATCAGCGGCCTGCGCGCGACGCGCTTCACGGTGGTAACCAGTTCGTCCAGAGTGCGGGGATCGCTGCCGAACTGCAGGCCTCCGTGGGCGGTGTTGGGGCAGGAGACGTTGAGTTCGTAGGCGGCGATACCTTCGCCGTCGTTCAGGATTTCAACTGTGCGCTCGTAGTCTTCGCGGGTGTAGCCGAACACGTTCGCGATCACCACGATGTCTTTAATTTGGCGAAGGCGCGGGAGCTTTTCTTCGAGGAATGCCGGCGCGCCGATGTTCTGCAGGCCGATCGCATTCAACATCCCCGCGGGAGTCTCCCACAGGCGTGGCGGAGGATTGCCGATCATCGGCTCCCGCGACAGGCCTTTCACCACGAATCCGCCCAACTTGCTCAGGTGCACTACATCTTCGAACTCCACTCCATAGCCGAACGTGCCGCTGGCGGCGATGATCGGGTTCTTGAGTGGAATGCCGGCGAAGGTCACGCCGAGATCGGTGGTAGTGCTCATGGTTTCCCTGTGGGTTTGTCTGAAGCTGGCGGCGTTGGATGCGGAGGCGCGAGCGCTTCGGTCAGCACGCGGCCCACGGAATGGGTGGGAGCGTTCGTTCCCAGCAACAATGCAAGAGTTGGCGCGAGATCGATGGGCTCAACGCTGGGGCGATACACGCCGGGCTGGAACGGGAGGCCGTAAATCGCCAGCGGAACGTGGGTGTCGTAGTTGTAAGGCGAGGCGTGATCGGTGCCGCTGGTTCCCCCGACAGTGTAGATATCGGGCACGCCCATCACGTACCAGCTGCCTTCCGGGGAATAGCTGTTGAGATATTTTCGTCCGAGTGCCGTGTTAGGAACCTCGCCCAGTGCGAGCTGCGATTTGGTGTAGTAATCGCGCAGGCCGGTTTGCTTCATGAGTTCGCCGACGGCAATTTCAGCGTCGCGTTCGCGGACGTGAGCGGCGGCGAAGGCATCTTCGTCGAGCCAGGCCATGGGATAGTCGAGCTTCACGTATGTCGCCGGACGACCAGCTGAGAATTTCGCGGTGAGCGCGGCATTGATTTGCGCCTCGAATTTCCCCATACCGAGATTCGCCGCTGGAATGTGCAGCTTCTTCACTTGATCGGGCAGGGATGAAACGCCGTGATCGGCCGAGAGCGCGATCCAGACATCGGCCAGGCCGATCTGATGTCCGAGAAAGTTGATGAAGTCGGCGAGTTCGTGGTCGAGATCGAGTGCCATCTGGTGGATCTCGGGAGAGTCCGGCCCGACCTGGTGGCCGAGAATGTCATTGGGCGAGAGGCTGATCGAGAGCAGATCGGTGGCTGGACCGCGGCCCACGTTTTCGTAGACGACTAACTCTTTTGCGAACTCGAATTCGTACTCGTTGCCGAAGGTGGTCGAGCCGATGACTTCGTAGAAGCCAAGGTCGTTGCCGTTTTTATCTTTGCGGTGCGCGGTGGAGCGCAGAAGCGCGCCTTGGGCGTCTTTCCAGTCGCGGTCCCAATATTTCGGCGGACGCGTCGAGTTGAAATCCTGCGCCCAGCGCGGGAGTTGGTCGCGGTAGTACGTCGAGGTGATCCACGCGCCGCTCTGCGGCTCGATCCAGTAAGCTCCGTCGGCGGCGAATCCGCCGGGCAGGACGGCGGCACGGTCTTTCAGCGAAATCGCAAAGACGCGCGACTTGCCCTGGGTGGCCAGCTTCATCTCGTCGCCGAGCGTGTCGGCCATCAGGTTGTGTGGGGACGCGCCGGGCTTGTCGGTCGAAACTCCGACCAGCTTCGTGGTGTCATCCTCGACCGAGGTGACGCGATGCTTCTTGATCGGGTCCCACCACTCATTGGCGACGATGCCGTGCCCGGCGGTATAGGCGCCGGTGAAGAGCGTGGCGTGTCCGGGCGCGGTGCGGGTGTTGGCGTAGTTGTAGTTGCAATTGGGGAAGTAGGCGCCGTGATCGGTGAGGAAGCGGAAGCCGGAATCTCCGAATTCGTCGTGATAGCGCTCGAGGTAATCGCCGCGAAACTGATCGATGACGATCACGACGATGAGCTTGGGGCGGCCGTTATAGGCCGAGGCGTCGCTGCGAGGCGACAGACTGAGGATCGCCGCGAGGCACGTCAACACCAAGAGCAGGCGTGCGGAGGAGGACCGGGGGAAGGATCTCATCGCGAAGGTAGTTTACACAGAGGGAAGGAATCCGCCAAAGGAAGATCATTACCACAAAGGACACGAAGTTACACGAGGGAACTGCGCAAATCTCGTGCTACTATTTTCCGGCTTTGATCTCGGTGGCGCAAAAGGGGAGGTGTTTCGTGCGCACGTTTTGTATTGCATTGCTGGTGTCTCCATTATTTCTGGCTGGCTTCGTCAGTGGGCAGAAACAGACTCACGCCGGTTCGGCCACGCTGGTGGCGCGTGGCAAATATCTGGTCGACGACATCGGTCTATGCGGCGATTGCCACACGCCGCGCAACGAGAAGGGCGAAGCGATCAAAGAGCGCTGGCTGCGGGGAGCGGCGCTCGATTTCAAGCCTACCGTTCCTGTGCCTGTGTGGGCCGATAAGGCGCCGGAGATCGCGGGCCTGCCGGGCTGGCAGAAAGATGCGGCGATCAAGTTCTTCATGACGGGGATCGGGTACAACGGGCTTCCGAGGCGTCCTCCCATGCCGCAGTACCGGTTCAACCAGCAGGACGCCGAGGCGGTCGTGGCGTATTTGAAATCGCTGGAGCCGAAGTAAAGAACGCCACGGATTCCACGAATTCTCACGGATCAACCGGCAATTCTTTGGTTATCTGTGGATATCCTGGCTTTGGCTTCACTTTTCGACCTTGGCGAGCACTCTGCGCCCTCTGCGGTCACAAGCTTTTTACGGCTAAGGACGCTAAGGATCGCGAAGGACGCGAAGAAAATCCCGTGGCCGGTGCTCGCGTGCATTCCTCGTCCCTTTTCCGATAGAGTATTGAGTCCCATGCTTGATCTGAATTTTGTTCGCGACAATTTGCCTTTGGTGGAAGAGAAGCTGCGCCAGCGCGGGATGGATCCGGCTGCAGTGCTGAAGGACTTCCGCGAGGTCGAGGCCGAGCGCCGTAAGGCGATCAACGAAGCCGAGACCAGCAAAGCTCGGCGGAATAAAGCGTCTGAGGAAATTGCCAAGCTGAAGAAGTCCGGGCAGGATGCGACCGCGGCCATGGCTGAGACCAAGGACTTGCGCGAGCGCATTCAGACGCTGGAAAAAACGGCTGGCGATCTCGACGAGCGTTTGCGCGACATTCTGACCGGATTGCCCAATCTTCCCCATGCGAGCGTTCCCGTAGGGCACAGCGCGGATGATAACGTCGAGGTACGGCGCTGGGGCACGCCTCCGTCGTTTGATTTCACTCCCAAGCCGCACTGGGATCTGGGGCCGGAGCTGGGCATTCTTGACTTCGAGCGCGCGGTCAAGCTGACCGGGGCGCGGTTCGTCGTCTATTGGGATCTGGGCGCGAAGCTGGAGCGGGCGCTGGCGAATTTCATGCTCGATCTGCATACGCGCGAGCATGGATACACGGAGGTTCTTCCGCCGTATCTGGTGAATTCCGATTCGATGTATGGCACGGGGCAGCTGCCGAAGTTTGCCGCCGATTCATTTCGCGTGCCTCACGGCGAGAAAGATCTCTGGCTGATTCCAACCGCCGAGGTTCCGGTAACGAATCTTTTTCGCGACGAAGTCCTGGAGCAGGTGCGCCTGCCGATTTCTCTGACTGCCTACACTCCTTGCTTTCGAAGTGAGGCCGGATCGTACGGGAAAGATGTACGCGGGATCATCCGGCAGCATCAGTTTCAGAAGGTGGAACTGGTGAAGTTTGCGCAGCCGGAGAATTCGTACGAGGAGCATGAGAAGCTCACGCGCAACGCCGAAGAGGTCCTTCAGAAACTCGGTCTGCATTACCGGACGGTGACTTTGTGCACCGGCGATATGGGGGCGACCCCGGCGAAGACTTACGACATCGAAGTATGGCTGCCGGGGCAGCAACTGTATCGCGAAATTTCGTCGTGCTCGAATTTTGAATCGTATCAGGCGAGGCGGGCGAACATCCGGTATCGGCCGGAAGGGAAGAACAGGACTGAATTTGTGCACACTTTGAACGGCAGCGGGCTCGCCGTTGGGCGCACCTGGGTCGCGATTGTGGAGAATTATCAGCAGTCCGATGGAAGTGTGGTGATTCCGGAGGTGCTGCGGCCGTACATTGGCGCGGAGAGAATTACGCCACGAAAGCTATGAGCTATGAGCGATGAGCTTTGAGTACGAAGGTTTGACCCGCGGCTCATAGCTCGTGACTCGCAGATGTGCTGTTGTTGCCAAGATGAGGAGCGGTCACTAGACTTGCAGGGAACTGATGTGAATTCGATTTCGTCCGCTGCGCCCTTGCCGATGACCTCCATCTGGCGAACAATTCGCGGGTACATTCTGTGGCAGTACGAGCGTGGCACTCTTCATTACGACATCATGGTCACGCTGATCCTGATTTTCATCTTCTTCTCGCCGCGGGTGATCAACTTTAACGACAAACCCATCCCCCGCAACTCGCATCCGACCGATGTAGTGGTCACCACCGACGGGGAGGGCCGGCTGCTGTATCAGGTTTCGGCGAGCGCCATCTCTCCCGGCGA